>Ga0209374_1000025_pt1 | contig 146584 bp, 158 predicted proteins | sample SaaInlLV_DNA_10m_FD_184683 | JGI IMG/M metagenome (GOLD analysis project Ga0209374, IMG submission 184683) | Marine microbial communities from expanding oxygen minimum zones in the Saanich Inlet - SI075_LV_DNA_10m (SPAdes) (version 2) | ecosystem: Environmental > Aquatic > Marine >... | reverse complement strand
CGATATCAAGTGGAGTTTATTTGATACATATAAAGGTTCCTGGAGTGTGTGAAAAGGTATTGAAGTGGTTTGGTGTGATAAGACCTCCAGATTTAGATAGTTTTTAGACTAATTTCTTATATTTGTGAAAATATAATTTATTGAATCCGCTATTAGCGGATTTTTTATTCAAATAGATATTATGTCAGAAATTAACTATTATACACCAGAAGGTTTAGATAATTTAAAAAGTGAGATTAAGCAACTTGAATCCATAGAACGTCCTAAAATTTCTCAACAAATTGGTGAAGCAAGAGACAAAGGTGATTTGTCTGAAAATGCAGAGTACGATGCTGCTAAAGAAGCGCAAGGAATGCTAGAGGCAAGAATTTCTAAGCTAAAAAACAAACTAGCTAATGCTAGATTAATTGATGATAGTGAAATTGACAACAGTAAAGTATTTATTTTATCGACAGTTAAAATCAAGAATATTAAAAACAAAATGGAGCTCAGCTATACATTAGTTGCTGAAAATGAAGCCAATATAAAATCTGGTAAAATTTCTGTTGATTCTCCCATAGGTAAAGGTCTTTTAGGTAAAGAAGTTGGCGAAATAGCTGATATAATAACACCAGCTGGTGTAATGCAGTTTAAAATCATATCTATAACTAGATAATGAAAGATTCTATTTTCACTAAAATAATTAATGGAAAAATTGATTCGTTTAAAGTACTTGAGAACGAAAATTTCCTTGCTTTCTTAGACGTAACTCCAGTTAAGGATGGACATACATTAGTAATCCCAAAACTTCAAGTTGATTATATTTACGATTTACCAGAAAATGTCTTTAAAGAGCTTTTTGTTTTTTCAAAAAAAGTCGCTAAAATGCTCGAAAATTCTTTTAGTTGCAAAAGGATCGGAATTTCTGTAGTTGGCTTAGAAGTTCCACACGCTCATATTCATTTAATTCCTATTGATAAAATCCAAGACATGAATTTTGAAAATAAAAGGGCAGAATATTCAAATAAATATTTTACTGAAACTCTTAAAAGAATCAAAGATTCTAACTAGTTCTTTTGGGGTTGTTTTTTAGAAAATCTTTCCAACCACTGTATGAACTTTGACTTTGTTGACCATTTTGAAAGTGGTGACATACAGCAACTGCAATCCCATCTGAAGCATCTAATTCTTTGGGGAGCGCATTAAGTTTTAAAATGCTTAATAACATTGCAGCTACTTGTTCCTTACTCGAAGCACCATTTCCAGTAATAGATTGCTTTATTTTTCTTGGAGAGTATTCTTCAATAGGCAAGTCTTTTACTAGAGATGCAGCCATTGCAACACCTTGGGCTCTACCCAATTTAAGCATTGATTGAACATTTTTCCCAAAAAAAGGAGCTTCTACTGCAACCTCGTCAGGATAGTATTCTTCAATTATATGTGTGATGCTCTCAAATATTTTTTTTAGCTTCAACTGATGGTTTTCCAACTTAGACATTCTTACAACACCAGTACTTATCAAATTAATTTTTTTATCCGTAATTCCAATCAACCCATAGCCAAGTACGTTGGTGCCAGGGTCAATTCCTAATATGATTTTGTCAAATTCTTTCAAAAATAAAAGTCTAAAATTATGTAAAGTTATTTTTAAAAATACCTTTTTTCTAACATTACCAGTTTTTCTTTTAGCAATTGTTTTTATAATATTTAATATTAAAAATAATCTCGAGATAGTATCTTCTTTTATTGAGGGTCTTTCAATGGAATTAATTCCTTATTTAACTATTGTTTTTATGCTGCAATTTATTAATTGGACTTTGGAAGCTGTAAAACTTAAAATATTACTACCTCATGATAAGTTAAATTTTCAACATATTTTAAAATCTATTTATGTTGGGAATCTAACTGCTTTATTTACTCCAAAAAGATTGGGAAATTTTATAGGACGTAAGTGGTTTATAAAAGAAAAATCGGATCACATTATCTCAGCTACACTTTGTGGAAACATCATCCAGCTCTTTACAACCATTTTAATGGCATTGATCTCATTTATTTATTTACTCAATAATCAAATGAAGTATTTGGAAATATTTGATAAAAATCTTTATTTATTCTCTTTCATTTATGGTTTGGTATCTTTAATTCTTTGTTATTTAATATTTAATAATAAATGGCATCGACTATTTAAAAACATTAATTTTGGTAAGTTTTCTTTTAGATACTTGAAGAATTTATCCAACATTAGGCGCTTGAACACATTAGGAGTCTCAATTTTAAGATATTTGATTTTTATATTACAATATTATATTTTATTTATTGGTTTTGAAATTCCAATTACAATTTTAGCAACTACAATTATGGTAGGGTTGTTATTTGGATTTGTTACTTTTATTCCTTCATTAGCTCCTGGTAATTTAGGAACTCGAGAGGCGATCTCTATTTTATTATTAGGTGGATCAATTGTTGGTATTCAATTTTCAATAATCTCCTTTTTAGTATGGTTCATAAATGTTGCAATTTCTTCACTAATAGGTGGATTAATTATTTTAAAAACAAGTCGTAAATAATGGTTTTATTACTTTTAGTTTTTTTAATGTACTTGATATTTATTTTCATTCCCATTTTTGGTTTTTTAAAAAGTGATACTACTATTTATAGCTCCAAAAAAACAGTAAATCGTAATTCTGTCACCTTAATTATCCCCTTTAGAAATGAGCAAAATAGAATATCAAAGTTATTAGAAGCTATTCAAAGACAAAATGATTTTTCTCTTATTAATAAGGTGGTTTTTGTAGATGACCATTCAACAGACAATTCCGTTGAAATTATAAAGACTTGGATATTAGAACAGCAACATTCGTTTGAAATTATAAGTTTAAAATCCTATTATGGTAAAAAAAGAGCTATCGATTTAGGTGTTAATTATGCTGATTCTAAATTTCTAATGATTCTTGATGCGGACATTTCTTTCAATAATTCATTTTTTAAAAATCTAGGATTTCTTTTAAAGACAGAATGTGATTTATATTTATTTCAAGTTGTTGAAAATTCAGGCCTTTTTTTTTCTAAAATTATTTCTTACGTATTGTCAATTATTACAATTGGCATGGCCAATATTAAAAGACCAATTTTATCAAATGGAGCTGCATTAGTTTTTAAGAAAAAGAGTTATTTAGAAACCAATCCATTTTCTGATAATTTTCATGTTAGCTCAGGGGATGATATCTCCATTCTAAATAGTTTTAAAAATAATAATCGATTAATAAATACAGCCATGAATTCTAATTTGATTGTCTTTACGGAAGGGGCTGAAACATTTAGATCGTTAATAAAAAGATCGTTAAGATGGTCTAGTAAAATGAAAGTTTTTGCATTAACTACAACTAATATAGTTGCATTTTTATTTTTACTTTGTAATTTATTAGTTTGGCCTTTAGCTATATATGCTATGGTATATTCCGATACAGAATTTTTATTACTTCTAGCTATTAAATTTTTTGCAGATGTTATTATTTTAACTTTAGCAAGCTTTAATTTTAAAGACTATTCTTTAATTAAATACTCTTTGCCAATGTTTGTTTTTTACCCAATTATATTATTGGTAGTTCTTTTTTTTAATGCTGTGAATTACGATTTAAAATGGAAAGAAAGAACAGTAGTTAAAAGATAATATTGTTAAATTTTAGAGTTAAGAATTTCTAAAAATTCAGTTTCAGATAGTACACCAGATTGTCTCCATTTTATTTCAGAATTTTGAAATAGAATAAATGTAGGTATTCCTTTTACTTGAAATTTGTTGGCAACCTGTTGGTTATTATCAACGTTTATTTTAATAATTTTTAGTTTATCCCCTAACTCTTTCTTAATGTTTTTTACTATTGGGTTCATTGTTTTACAAGGAGCACACCAATCTGCATGAAAGTCGACCAAAACGGGATGATCACTTTTTATAATTTCTTGAAAAGTCCCCATATTAATTTTCTATTAGTTCATTTTGTATTTTCAAGGAAGTTTCTTTTGAAATTGCTGCAAATCCTCCCTGAATATCTACAATATTATTTATATTTTTTCTTTTTAAAAGCGAACAGACAATCATAGACCTATATCCTCCTTGACAATGCACATAGTTTTTTTTATCTGCATTGTAATTTTCATAATTCTTTAAGAAGTTTCCTAGTGGAAGAAGTTGACTATTTAATAGATGACCATTTTCGTATTCGCTCTTTGCTCTTACATCAACTACATTAGAATCTGTGTCTATTTCTTTTTCGAATTCTAACGGACTTATTGATCTAACAGTATCAGTTTTATAGCCCTGTTTAATCCAATTATTCATGCCACCTTTTAAGTAACCAAGAGTATTGTCAATTCCAACTCTTGATAATCTTGTTATAGCTTCTTCAGCTCTACTAGGATCTACAACTAATATTATTTGAGATTTGATATCTTTAATTACTGAAGCTGCCCAAGGTGCAAAACTACCATCTATTCCAACAAAAATAGCTCCAGGTATATGAGCATTTGCAAAATCTTTCGGTTTTCGGCAATCAATAATTATAGATTTTTTACTGTGTTTTTTAAAATCTGTAACATTTAAAGGGGTCATTCCATTATTGATTATTTTTTCAAATGGTTTGTTGATGGACTGATTCATTTGAACATTAATTGGAAAGTAATTGGGTGGAGACGCTAGTCCGAAGGTTACTTCTTTTACAAATTCATCAATTTTAAGATTGCTACTCAATGCATAATTAACTTTCTTTTGATTTCCTAAATTATCAAAGGTCTCTTTACTCATGTTTTTTCCACATGCTGATCCTGAACCGTGTGCAGGATAAATAATGGTTTCATCTCTAAGTGGAAATATTTTTTCCCGTAGAGATTTGTAAAGAAGTTCGGCTAAATCTTTTTGGGATAAGTGACTTTTAACTGCTAAGTCTGGTCGACCAACATCACCAATAAAAAGAGTGTCTCCTGTGAAAAGACAATATTCTTTTTCTACGTTATCAAATAACAGATAGCAAGTAGATTCTAAAGTATGGCCAGGAGTATGTAATGCCTTTATTTTAACATCTCCAAGTGCAAATATTTCATTATCGTAAGCAGAATGGAACTCAAACTCAGCCTTTGCATTTGGACCAAATACGATTTTTGCTCCGGTTTTCAGGGCAAGATCTACGTGTCCAGAAACAAAATCGGCATGAAAATGGGTAATGAAAATATATTTTAGAACAGTTTTCTCAGCCGCTATTTTATCTAGATATTTTTGTGTTTCTCTTAACGGATCGACTATAGCGGATGCTTGACCAGATTTAATAAAATATGTTGCTTCTGAAAGGCAACCTGTATAAATTTGTTCTACTTTCATGTTGTAAAATTAATTATACTCTTTTGATATACCCAATAGATTATAACTTTATTAACATCTTTAGTGTTAAATTTGCTTTATGATTAGTGATTTTGCTTTATTCATATCCTGGAATGTAGATCCGGCTTTATATGATGGATTAATAACCTTAAGATACTACAGTTTATTTTTTGCTATTTCTTTTTTACTAGGTTTTAGTATTGTAAAAAAAATGTTTTTAAACGAAAATGCTCCTTTAGAATGGATGGATTCGTTACTAATGTACTGCGTAGTTGGAACCATTCTTGGAGCAAGGTTGGGACATGTTATATTCTATGATCCGGAATACTATTTAAATAATTTTCTAGAAATTTTTATGGTTTGGAAAGGCGGTTTAGCAAGCCATGGCGCAGCAATTGCTTTAATTATTGCCATGTGGATTTTTTCAAAAAAAATAACTAAAAAACATACGTTATGGTCTTTGGATAAATTAGTAATTGCAGTTGCTTTAGCAGCTGGATTTATTAGAGTGGGAAACTTAATGAATTCAGAAATTGTAGGAATCCAAACTAATAGCGAAACGAGCTTGTTTTATGAATATAAAGCAAAAGGTCAAATTTCTGTATTTTTTAACATTGACAAAGAAAAAATACAATTTGTTGAGACTAAAAAAGATACTTTAATCGATGGTGTTTTTTATCCGAAAAAATTGGTTAGTGTTCCCTTAGGCCTAAAAAAAATGAATCCTTATTTTGCAGAAGCTTTTTCAGATGCTTTTAGTTTTAAAGATCAATCCTCAGATGCAGATTTTTTCTCATCTAATAACTCCAAAGATTTTTCATTAACTGATTCTAACGAGATGGTTTTACCCATTTTTATTATTCGAAGAATACCCACTCAAATTTATGAAGCCATTTCTTATTGGATGATTTTTGTTTTTTTATTTTGGGGTTATTGGAAAAAGAAATGGTATTTATATCAAGGAAGATTATTTGGAATTTTCTTAACGTTACTTTTTGCTTCAAGATTTTTTGTAGAATTTTTTAAAGAACATCAAGCGTTATCTAATAACTCTTTCTTAACTATGGGACAATATTTAAGTGTTCCTTTAGTTATTGTAGGGCTACTTTTTTGGATTAAATCATCGAAAATTGATACTAACTAAAGACCTCTCTGTAAAATATGATAATCGTATAATTAATTTCCCAGATTTAGATGTTAAATCTGGAGAGCATGTATTGATTTTAGGAAAAAGTGGCTCTGGTAAAACATCTTTTTTAAATGTAATTGGAGGTTTATCTCGTCCTTACAGTGGATATGTATCCATTAATTCAAAAACAATTTCTTCTCTTAGTAAAAATCAACTAGATGTATTTAGAGGATTAAATATTGGTTTTGTTTTTCAAACACCTCACTTTGTGAAGTCATTAAGTATAGAAAATAATTTACTTCTAAACCAATTTTTGGTGGGAAAGACTAATAAAAATCATCTTAATAGGTTGTTGGAAAAAGTAGGGTTACTGAATCGAAAAGACGACCTAATAAACAATCTCAGTGAAGGAGAAAAACAAAGAATCTCCATTGTAAGATCCTTAATAAATCAACCAAATATTATTTTAGCTGATGAGCCAACCTCTGCATTAGACGATGAAAATTGTAAAATTGCAACTGACTTATTAATAGAACTTTCCAAGGAAAACAATGCTTGTTTGATTATAGTTACTCATGATAGCAGACTGAAATCTAAATTTAATCAATACGTAGAATTAGATGTTACTTAAACTAGCTTGGAGAAATATTATTTACAGACCCTTTTCGTCAGGTCTTTCTATAGTTTTGTTAGCATCTTCGATAATGATCATTGTCTTGGCTTTATTAACTATGCAGCAACTTGAAGATAAGTTTGACGAAAATGCGAATAAAGTAGATTTAGTTGTAGGAGCCAAAGGGAGCAGGCTTCAATTAGTATTATGTAATATTTTTCACATCGATAATCCTACTGGAAATATAAATTTAGAGGATATTGATTTTTTATCTAAGCATCCCTTTGTTAAATCTGCAGTTCCAATATCTCTAGGAGATAATTATAAATCATACAGAATCGTAGGTACTCAAGAAAGTTTTATTAATAATTTATATTCTTCAAAATTAGCTGTTGGAAAATTATTTAAAAAATCTCAAGAAGTTGTTTTAGGAGCTAATGTTGCCAAAACATTAAAATTAAAGATTGGCGATAGTTTTTATGGGAGCCACGGAATTGAAGCATCTCTTCATCAACATGAAAATGCTAAATATAAAGTAGTGGGTATTTTAAGTCCAACAGGACAAATAATTGATAATTTGTTATTGACTTCTTTACAAACTATTTGGGATGCACATGCAGATAGTCATCAAAAAGGCAGTTTTGATTTGAAAAAAGAAATAAAACATGATCATGCTCATCACCACGAAAAAACTACTAAGGAGATTACAGCATTACTTATAAATTACAGCTCACCAAGAGCAAAGTTTTCTATACCCGGTTTAGTTAATAAGAAAAAACAATTAATTGGTGCTGAGCCAGCCATAGAGATTCAAAGACTTTTAGACCTTATTTATCCAGCTGTTAAGGTAGTTTCAATATTAGCTTGGTTCATTTTTGGGTTATCTTTTTTAAGCATGTTAGTTACAATGATTAATTCCTTAAAGGATAGAAAGTACGAAGTAGCAATGATGAGGGTTTCTGGGGCAACCTCTAAAATCGTTATATTTTCAATACTTTTAGAAGGTTTTTTGTTGTCATTTATAGGATCTTTAATTGGTCTATTAATGGGACATTTTCTGATGTCTATAATGGGTGTGTATTTAACAAATAGTTACCATTATCAATTTACTGGTTTCATTTTCAACACCCTAGAATTATGGATATTATTAGGAGCAGTTTTAATTGGTGTTATTGCTGCATTTTCCCCTGCAATATCTTCATATAAAATCGATATTTCAAGAACTTTAAAAAATAAAATATGAAAAATAAAATCATTTTAATAATAATTTCTTTTTTATTTAGTTTTCCTATTTTTTCACAAAATATTATTTCTTGGGAGTTATTAAAAAATGTAGAATTTGATGAAATTTGGTCAGAAGAATTTCAAGCTTATTATATGGTTCCAAAATTTTCAAGTTCTGTTAAAGTTTTAGATAATAAAGAAGTGCAAATAAGAGGATTTATTATTCCTGTAGATATTGTTCAGGATTATTATGTTCTTTCTGCAAACCCTTATAGTTCTTGTTTTTTTTGTGGACAGGCAGGTCCCGAGTCTGTCATGGAAGTTCAACTGATTAAAAAGTATGAAGGATTAAGAATGGATCAGGTTATAACTTTTAAAGGAAAGTTGAAGCTAAATGTAGACGATATTTATCAATTAAATTACATTCTTGAAGATGCAGAAATTGTTGAGTAATTAAATTATTTTTTTAATCTCAGACCATACAATTTTGGTTGCTCCAATTTTATTTTGAATTATTTTTTTTATGTGATTTTTTTTATTTTCCAACTCTTTAGAATTTTCTAACAGTTCTAAAATTTTCAACTTTAGCTCCGAAGAGTTATTAATTTTAAACGCTACATTTTCTTTTAACATTAGTTGAGCTTCTGGAAATTTTTCAATTTTAGGACCAAATAAGATTACATTACCTTTTGCACCAGCTTCTAAAATATTATGAAGCTTACCACTAAAACCTCCACCTATAAATGCTATGTCAGAAAATTCGTACAAATTAGCTAGTAGTCCAATTTCATCAATGATTAATACTTTTGGATTAGATTTCGAAAAATTAGTTTCTGATAATAGTAAACAATTATCTGCAAATCTAGATTTTAATTTTAATAAGTTTTTATGATTTATTTCATGTGGTACAATTATCCAATTTATATGCTTCAAATCTTTAATAATGTCAATAACTAAATTTTCTTCAGTCTCCCACGAAGAACCTAAAATGACACATGGTTTACCAATGTTGAAATTTTTAATTTTTTTTGAATCTTTTATATTATTTACTTGGTCGTATCTAAGGTCCCCACAATAATTAGCGTTAGTGAATCTTTTAGACTTCAAAAGATCTAGAGAAGAATGATCAAGAGTGAAAATCTTAGTCATAGATTTTAAAATTCTTAAGGAATTTCCAGCAAAAAACTTAAAATACCATTGATTTTTTCTAAATTTTGAAGAAACCAAAAACGTAGGGATTTCTTGATTTTGGCATTCTAATATTAAATTTAACCACAAGTCATATTTAATAAATATTATCAGTTTTGGTTTAATAAATGCTACAACTTTTGCGCTATTTTTTTTAGTGTCAATAGGTAGATAAAATTTAAACAAGTCACTGTTTTGGTATTTGAAATTTTCAAAACCAGAGGGACTAAAAAAAGATATCGCTACTTGGTGGTTGTCTTTTTTAAGTATTTCATCTATCAAAGGAACCGCCATAATAGCTTCTCCATGGGAGGCAGCATGAACCCAAAAAGTTATTTTATTAGAATTTAACTTCTTTATGTTTTCCTTCCAGTATCCTCTTCCTTGGTTACCAATTTTAGCTTTCTTATTACCCAATACGGCTGAAAGTTTTAAATAAATATTTAATAATTTAATGCCTAATTGGTAGAGTTGAGATGCCATTTAGTTGTAGTAAAATTCTTTGGGCTCTTTTCTTAATACTGGAAAAATCCAACCAGCTCTAAGACCTAGATAAATATCTAATCTGTTTTCAGTGTATGGTCCCATTAAATCAATTTGATAGTCTCTAAGCCCCTTATTAAAACCTTCAATTAACTCAATTCCAATATTAAAATTCACTAATCTGTTATTACTCATATGATGGTAGCCTACATATTGCTTAAGTAGAAAACCTACTGTGAGTCTATCATAATATTTTAAATACTCTTTAGATAATTGTGGAATTAAATTATCCTGATTTTCTATTCTTATTTTATAGTACATAGTTCCGACACCTCCCTTAAAAAAAATACCAGAATTGACATTGGGTCCAAATTGGTTATAAATTTTACCAAAATCAAAACTAATTAAACCACCTCTATGGTATAAAACAATTAAGTTTTCCTCTCCATTTTGGTTTATTATCCAACCTTGAGAATTTGTCAAATGATTTATAACTGAATTAGTTTTAACATTTTGACTGTGAATGAAATTATAATTTAATTCAAAAGTTTGATTTTTTTTATTTTTCAATCCGATTAGAAATCCAATATTTGTGTTCAGTCCAAAATCTTCCTTAAAATCTCCTTTTGGAGACTGAACGGCTAAACTGAATTTAACCATTGGACAAAATATTACAGAATCTTTTATATTTTGACTTATTAAGATGTTACTACAGAAAACTAAAAATAAAATGATGAATTTATTCAATATGTAATTTTAATTAATTATTCAAATATAGAAATTGTCATAAATGTAAGATATACTTATATTCGCACCTCATTAAATAACCTTGTGATCGAAAATAATTTAAATATTCAAATGGTTGACTTAAAAAGTCAATATTTAAAAATTAAAAATCAGGTAGACAACGCTATAAATGGAGTTCTTGAAAACACTCAATTTATAAACGGAGCGCATGTTAAAGGGTTTCAAGCTGAATTAGCAAATTACATGGGTGTTAAGCATGTAATAACATGCGCAAACGGTACCGATGCACTTCAGATTGCAATGATGGGCTTAGGCCTTAAACCGGGTGACGAAGTAATCACCCCTTCTTTTACCTACATTGCTACTACAGAGGTAGTTGCCCTCTTAGGATTGAAACCGGTTTTTGTGGATTGCGATCCAAACACCTTTAATATTTCAATTAAGGAAATTGAAAAAGCAATCACCAGCAAGACAAAAGCTATCGTTCCTGTTCACCTCTTTGGTCAGTCATGTGATATGAAAGCCATATTAAAAATTGCAAAGGAAAATGAACTTTTTGTAATTGAAGACAATGCTCAAGCTATTGGTAGTGATTATTTTGGTCTTGCTGAAACGAAAAAAACAGGTACTATTGGAAATGTTGGGTGTACCAGTTTTTTTCCTTCCAAGAATTTAGGTTGTTACGGAGATGGGGGAGCCTTAATGACTAATGACGACCAATTAGCGGAAAAATTAAGGATGATTGCTAACCATGGACAAAGCAAAAGATATTACCATGATATTGTAGGTTGTAACTCTAGACTAGATAATCTACAGGCAGCAGTACTAAGAATTAAGCTTAAAGAGTTAGATAGTTATATATTAAATAGAAGAAAAGCTGCCGATTATTACGATCATCATTTAGATGGAGTAGAGGAATTGTCAGTCCCATTTAGAGATGATAATTCAAATCATGTTTTTCACCAGTATACTCTAAAATTAAACGATGAAGTAAATAGAGATAAACTCATTCGATATTTAGCATCTAAAAATATTCCAGCAATGGTTTATTATCCGGTGCCAGCTCATCAACAAAAAATGTTCTCTAATATACGGGCTACATTTAACACGATGAATAATACAGAGTGGTTATCAGAAAGAGTGTTTTCGTTACCCATGCATACTGAATTGAACGCTGTACAACAAAATTATATAATAGATAATATTTTAAATTTTTTAAAAACAAAATAATGAAAATAGCTGTAATTGGAACTGGATATGTTGGTTTGGTAACAGGAACATGTTTGGCAGAAACTGGAAATACAGTCACTTGTGTTGACATTGATGAGCAAAAAATTAATAAACTTAAGAATGGAATTGTTCCAATTTATGAACCACACTTAGATAATTTTTTTCAAAGAAACATATCACAGAAAAGGTTATTTTTCACGACATCATTAGAGCAAGGAATAGCCGATGCTCAATTGATTTTCTTGGCTTTACCAACACCTCCTGGGGAAGATGGTTCTGCTGATTTAAGCTACATTCTAACAGTAGCTGAACAATTAGGTCAGCTAATAACTGAATACAAAGTAATTATTGATAAAAGTACGGTGCCAGTTGGTACTGCAGATAAAGTTAAACATGCAATTAATAAAAATGCTAAAGTAGCATTCGATGTTGTATCTAATCCTGAATTTCTAAGAGAAGGATATGCTGTTGAAGACTTTATGAAACCAGATCGTGTTGTTGTTGGATGTAGTAGCGATAAAGCTAAAAACTTAATGGAGGAATTGTACAAGCCCTTTGTTCGTCAAGGAAATCCCATATTATTTATGGATGAAAAATCTGCGGAACTGACTAAATATGCTGCTAATTCTTTCTTAGCAACAAAAATAACTTTCATGAACGAAATAGCTAACTATTGCGAAATTATTGGAGCGGATGTAGATAAAGTGAGAAAAGGAATTGGTACAGATTCTAGAATTGGTAAAAGATTTTTATTTCCTGGTATTGGTTATGGAGGTAGTTGTTTCCCAAAAGATGTAAAGGCGTTAAAAAAGTCAGGAATGGATGAAAACTATCAGTTTAAAATCATTGACTCCGTAATGCAAGTTAATGATCGACAAAAAACAAAAATAGTTGATAAAATTGTCTCTTTTTATGGCAAAGATCTATCTGATAAAACATTTGCACTATGGGGCTTAGCTTTCAAGCCTGAGACAGACGACATTAGAGAAGCACCATCTTTAGAAATAATTGATGAATTAGTTTCTTTGGGTGCTCAAATTGTAGCATACGATCCAGAAGCAATGAAAAATGTTGAGGAACTAATTGGAGACAAAATCAAATATGCCAGCTCTAGTTTAGAAGCAGTTCAAGAATCAGATGCTTTAGTTATTGCTACAGAATGGGCGGCTTTTAGGAATCCAGATTTTGATGTTTTAACGTCATCTATGAAGTCACCTGTTATTTTTGATGGGAGAAATCTTTACTCTATTGAGTCGATGGAAAAAAGGAATTTCTATTATGAAAGTATGGGAAGAAAAATTGTAAATAATTTGAGAAAATGAAACGAGTCTTAGTTACAGGTGCAGCAGGATTTTTAGGTTCTCACATTAGCGAGCGCTTTTTAAATGAAAATTTTAAAGTCTTGGGTATGGATAATTTTATAACGGGATCAACTTATAACGTAGCTATATTATCTAAGCATCAAAACTTCGAATTTATTGAACACGACGTTTCTAATTTTATAAAAGTAGAGGGAGAAATTGATTATATTCTTCATTTTGCTTCACCTGCAAGCCCAATTGATTATTTGAAAATACCCATACAAACTTTGAAAGTCGGTTCTTTAGGAACTCATAATTTGCTAGGTTTAGCAAAAGCTAAAAAATCTGTAATATTAGTTGCTTCAACCAGTGAGGTCTATGGTGACCCATTAGTTCATCCTCAAAAAGAAAATTATTTTGGAAATGTAAACCCTATTGGTCCAAGAGGTGTATACGATGAAGCTAAGAGATTTCAAGAAGCTATTACAATGGCGTATCACAGATTTCACAAATTAGATACTAAAATTGTTAGAATTTTCAATACTTATGGTCCAAGAATGCGATTAAATGATGGAAGAGTTTTACCAGCTTTTATAGGTCAAGCACTTAGAGGTGAAGATTTAACTATTTTTGGTGACGGGAAGCAAACCAGATCATTTTGTTATGTAGATGATTTAATAAACGGTATTTTTAAGTTGTTATTTTCTAATTATAATTTACCAATTAATATTGGTAACCCTAATGAGATAACAATAAATGATTTTGCTAAAGAAATACTTAAACTAACAAATTCTGACCAGAAAATAATCTATAAACCTCTTCCTGAAAATGATCCACTAAAAAGAAAACCAGATATTGAATTAGCGAATACTATTTTAAATTGGAATCCAAAAATTCAAAGAGAAGAAGGCTTAAAGTTAACTTATGATTACTTTTGTTCTCTAACCAAAGAGCAACTCTATAAAAAAGATCATCAAAATTTTAAATCTTATAATAAATTTTAATGCATTATTTCGCCCATCCTACCGCTGTTATAGATGACCAAGTTGAAATTGGCAAAGCTTCTAAAATTTGGCATTTTAGTCATTTAATGAGCAATTCTAAAATCGGAATGCGCTGTAATATTGGCCAAAATGTTGTCATTTCTCCTAACGTCGTCTTAGGTAATAATGTGAAAGTACAGAATAATGTTTCTATTTATAGTGGTGTTATTTGTGAAGACGATGTTTTTTTAGGTCCTTCAATGGTTTTTACAAATATAAGTAATCCAAGAAGTGCTATTATTAGAAGAGATTCTTATGAACCAACATTGGTGAGAAGAGGTGCCTCTATAGGCGCTAACGCTACTATAATATGTGGAAATGAAATTGGTGAATTTGCATTAATTGGTGCAGGTTCAGTTGTCACTAAAATGGTGAAACCATATGCACTAATTGTCGGTAATCCTGGCAAACAAATAGGGTGGGTTAGTGAGTATGGACATACTCTAAAATTTAAAAATGGTGTAGCAGTTTGTCCGGAATCATCGCAAGAGTATCAATTAGTAAATAATGATTGTTTTTTAAAAAAATCATAATATGGAAAAGGTAAAATTTGGTGTTATAGGTACTGGTCATATTGGTAAGAGACATGCTGAAATGATTCAAAGAAACCCTTCTTGTGAATTAGTAGCATTGTGCGATATTTTATCTAAAAATAAACTAGGATTAGAAAACTATCCTGTTCCATTTTATAATAATCATAAGGAATTATTGGAAATTCATCCTGAAATTGATGTGGTTTGTATTTGTACACCCAATGGATCTCACTCTTCTATAGCTATAGAGGTTCTAGAATTTGATAAACATTTAGTAATTGAAAAACCCATTGGACTAAGTAAAGCCAAATGTGAAAAAGTAATTTTCAAAGCTTTACAGATGCACAAGCAAGTTTTTGCTGTAATGCAGAACAGGTATTCTCCACCAAGTCAGTGGCTGAAGCAACTAGTTGAAACTAAAAAATTGGGAGATATATTTATGGTTCAAGTAAATTGTTATTGGAATAGAGACGATAGATATTATAAAAAAGGTGGTTGGAAAGGAACTCAAGAAAAAGATGGTGGAACTTTATTTACCCAATTCTCTCATTTTATTGATATCATGTACTGGCTCTTTGGTGATATAGAAAATATAGAGGGAAAGTTTAAAGATTTTACACATGAAAAATCTACCGATTTTGAAGACTCGGGTATGATTAATTTTAATTTTATTGATGGCGGAATGGGTGGTATCAATTATTCCACAGCTGTTTGGAAATCAAATTTAGAAAGTAGTATGACCATCGTCGGAAGTAAAGGAAGTGTTAAGATAGGAGGCCAATATATGAATGAAATTGAGTTTTGTAATATACAAGACTATCAAATGCCTGAATTAGCTCCATCTAATCCTCCTAATGATTATGGACAGTACAAAGGAAGTGCTGCCAACCATCATTACATCTTTGAAAATGTTGTAGAGACTTTAAGAGGTGAAAATGTAGCCACAACTAATGTATTGGAAGGCCTAAAAGTAGTTGAAATAATAGAAAAGATATATAATTTAAGAGATACCAAAAAATGAAAATTTACGATAAACTTATATTAAAAGAAGAAAAATTAGCAGTAGTGGGGTTAGGATATGTTGGACTACCAATTGCACTTGAGTTTTCAAAAAAAATTGATGTGATCGGCTTTGATATAAATCCAGACAGAGTTGATCTGATGAAAAATAATATCGATCCCAGCAACGAATTGGTTTCCAGTGATTTTGATAATTGTTCTATTGAATTCACTTCTAATTTAGAAGATTTGAAAGATGTTAAGTTTTTTATTATTGCTGTTCCTACTCCAATAGATAAAAATAAGAAACCAAATATTAATCCATTGTTGTCTGCTAGTACAACTGTAGGAAAAGTTTTAAAAAAAGGAGATTATGTAGTATATGAATCAACTGTTTATCCTGGATGTACAGAAGAGGATTGTGTTCCTGTATTAGAAAAATTAAGTGGGTTAAAATTTAAAACAGATTTTAAAGTAGGTTATTCTCCAGAAAGAATAAATCCAGGAGATAAGGTACATACCTTATCAAGTATTATAAAAGTTTCAGCTGGATGCGACAAAGAATCCGCTGAAGAAATAGCTAAAACTTATGAACTAGTAGTGGATGCAGGTATACATAGAGCATCTTCCATTAAAGTTGCAGAGGCAGCAAAAATCATAGAAAACACCCAACGAGACGTTAATATTGCGTTAATTAATGAATTATCTGTAATTTTTAATAAAATGAATATTAATACTTACGAGGTCTTAGAAGCAGCAGGTACTAAATGGAACTTTTTAAACTTTAAGCCAGGTCTTGTTGGCGGACATTGTATTGGAGTAGATCCTTATTATTTAACGCACAAAGCCAAGGAATTGGGTTATCACGCTCAGATAATCAATTCAGGAAGAGCTGTCAATGATTCAATGGGTTCTTACGTAGGAAGAACAGTTGCTAAAAAAATTATTGCTTCTGGTACTTCAATGAAGAATGCAAGGGTTTTAGTAATGGGAGCTACTTTTAAAGAAGATGTATCTGATATTAGAAACTCTAAAGTAGTGGATGTAATTAATGAACTAAAGTCTTTCTCATGTCATGTTGAGGTAATAGATCCTCATGCTAATTCTAACGAACTAATGGAAGAGTATGGGTTTGATTTAGTAGAAGAAACCTCAGGATTATACGATGCGGCTATTGTTGCGGTAAACCACCTTGATTATACCCTTCTAAATGAAAAATATTTCAAATCTATTTTGTCAGACAATGGGTTACTGGTAGATTTAAAAGGAGTTTTCAGAAATAAAATAAATGAATTAGAATATTGGACATTGTAATGAATTTTGAAAAAAAAATATTAATAACAGGTGGTGCAGGATTTATTGGTTCTCATTTAGTAAGAAAAATGGTCAATAAATATTCTAAGTATTTGATTATAAATATTGATAAACTTACTTACGCAGGTAATTTAAACAATCTCAAAGAGATTGAGAATAAACCGAATTATGAATTTATAAATATAGATATTTGCAACGAGGCAGACTTATCTAAATTATTCAAGAAGTATTTATTTGATGGAATCATACATTTAGCCGCCGAATCTCATGTGGATAGGTCAATTTCCAATCCAAAAGAGTTTATTCTGACCAATGTAGTAGGTACTCTAAACTTACTTAATGAATGTAAATTACAATGGAAAAATTCAGAAAATAAGTGCTTTTATCATATTTCTACAGACGAGGTCTACGGATCTTTAGGTGATGTTGGATATTTCCATGAAAATACGTCTTACGATCCCAGAAGTCCTTATTCCGCATCTAAAGCTAGTTCTGACCATCTTGTAAGAGCCTATGGACATACTTATAATTTACCAATAAAAATTTCCAATTGTAGTAATAATTACGGGTCTTTCCAGTTTCCTGAAAAATTAATTCCGCTGATAATTAATAATATTAAGCAGAATCAACCTTTACCTATTTATGGAAAAGGAGAAAATATTCGAGATTGGTTATGGGTAGAGGATCATGCTGATGCAATAGATTTAATATTTCACCAAGGCAAATTAGGAGAAACCTATAACATTGGTGGACACAACGAATGGAAAAATATTGATTTGGTTCACCTTTTATGTGATATAATGGATCGTAAATTAGGAAATGTTAAAGGGAAGTCTAGAGGTTTAATTACTTATGTTAAAGATAGAGCAGGTCATGACATGAGGTATGCTATCGATGCCAGTAAAATAGAAAAAGAATTGGGTTTTAAACCATCAGTTGATTTTAAAGAAGGATTAGAAAAAACCATTGACTGGTATCTAGAAAATGAAGAATGGTTGACCAATGTTACTAGTGGAGATTACCAGAAGTATTATTCTAAACATTATAAATAGTAATGGGTTTTTTAGATAGATTTTTTCCAAAAAAAGAAATTTTATTAGACCCCATAAATCCTGGATTGTTAATTAACGACATCCATTCTCATCTAATACCTGGAATTGATGACGGATCTCCAGATATGAATACTACTATTCAACTTTTAGAAAAATTTATTGATTTAGGTTACAAAAAAGTCATCACCACTCCTCATATAATGAGCGATTATTTTAAAAATACTTCTGACATAATAAATAGTGGGCTTGAAGATGTAAGAAATGAAATTGAAAAAAGACAGCTAAAGATTCAAATTGAAGCTGCTGCAGAATACAATTTAGAACCTGAATTTGAAAGATTAATTGAAAGTGGAAATATTCTTACTTTTGGAAAAGAGGAATATCTTTTATTCGAGCTTTCATTTTTTGATGAACCACCAAGAATTAATGAAGTTATTTGGCAAATGAGAGAAAAGGGATATTCTCCAGTTTTAGCTCATGTTGAAAGATATGGTTATTGGCATCAAGATGAAGATAAAATCGAAGAATTGATTAATAGAGGAGTGAAACTCCAGCTTAATATAGGTTCTATAACCGGTGCTTATGGCCCAGAGGTGAAAAAAGCAGCAGAAAAATTAATAAAAAATAATTCTATTGACTTTATAGGAAGCGATTGTCATCATTTCCAACATCTAGACATGATTGGACATGCGCGTAGGTTGCCTTTTTTTCATGATCTTATTCAGCAGGATCAACTTCTAAATAAAGAGCTTTAGATTTCTGCGCTAGATGTATTTATTTTCCTATCTATTTTCTTAAAAAGACCTTGAAGAACTTTTCCAGGACCAACTTCGATAACTTCTAAATGTTGATTCTTAACAATATTGACCATAGTTTGTGTCCATTTAACAGGAGATGTTAATTGATCTATTAAATTTTGTTTTATTTTTTCAGGATCGATAACGGCTTCTGCACAAACATTTTGATAGATAGGACAAATAGGACTGCTAAAAGATGTGCTATCTATTGCGCTTTTAAGTTCGCTTTTAGCCGATTTCATAATGGGAGAATGAAATGCCCCGCCAACAGGCAATTTTATGGCTCTTCTGGCTCCAGATTCTGTTAGTTTTTCAATAGCTATATCAATAGCTTCCATTTCTCCTGAAATAACTAATTGTCCTGGGCAGTTATAATTTGCAGGAACAACGATGCCATTTATATTGGAACAAATTTTTTCTACAACAATATCTTCAAGTCCCAGAATAGCAGCCATTGTAGAGGGGGTTTCTTCACAAGCTTTTTGCATAGCCAATGCTCGTTTATGTACCAATTCTAAACCATCTTCAAACTTTAGACATTTATTAGAAACAAGAGCGGATATCTCTCCTAAGGAATGTCCAGCTACCAAATCTGGTTTAAATTTTTCACCTAATGCTTCTGCAAGTATTACAGAATGTAAGAAAATTGCTGGTTGTGTTACTTTGGTTTCTTTTAAGTCTTCAGTTGTTCCGTTGAACATTATTTCTGAAATTTTAAATCCTAGAATTTCATTAGATTTTTCAAATAATTCTTTTGAAACAGTGTTAGAGTCATATAGGTCTTTACCCATTCCTGGGAATTGGGCTCCTTGTCCCGGAAATACATATGCTTTCATCGTAATTAATTTCTATTGCCAAATAGTCTTAGCATCATTAAGAATAAGTTTATAAAGTCTAGATATAGAGTTAATGCACCCATTATCATAAGCTTTTGTGCAGTTTGGGTCCCTTCATCAATTTGATTGCCAATATTTTTAATTTTTTGGACATCATATGCTGTTAGTCCAGTAAATACTAAAACACCGACAATTGAAATCAGGTAATGCATTAATGAGCTTCCTAAAAACATATTTATTATACTCGCTATAACAATACCAATTACCCCCATGAATAATAAGCTTCCCCATTTGGTTAAGTCTGTCTTGGTGGTGTAGCCTGTTAGTGCCATTACTCCAAATGTTAGAGAGCTTATGAAAAATGTACTGGCTATTGAAGAAGATGTATAGATAGAAAAAACAGTACTTAAACTGACACCTGTTAAAGTAGAATATAGTAGAAATATTCCCAATAAAAATTTAGCACTGTATTTTTGAAAGCCAAATCCAATAAGCATTACTAACCCAATTGGAGAAAGCATAGATACCCAACCTAAAGTTGTAAGTCCGCCTTCAACATTAATTACATATGATTTCATTCCGTCTGTTGCAAACCATACAGCAGATAAACCTGAAATAATTAATGCAGTAAACATGAGCGAAAAAACATTTGCAACAAATGTATTGGTAGTGCTTCTAGATTTTGATAAGGTATAGTTGTTTGTTTTGATTTCCATAGAAATTATAATTGTTGTTTTAGATTTAGTAAAAATGATTTAATTTTCGTCATTTTATCTACGATTTCTTTTTGATTTTTGACTTCAGAAATACTTGTTTTAAGTACTTCTTTAGCGCCATTTAGAGTATAACCTCTTTCTTTTACTAAGTGATATATAAGATAGTAATTTTTAACATCTTCTTTAGTAAATTGTCTATTTCCCTTTTTATTTTTTTTAGGTTTAAGAATATCAAATTCTTTTTCCCAAAATCTAATTAGCGAGGTGTTGACATTTAACATATTGGAGACTTCTCCAATACTGTAGTAAATCTTTGTTGATTTATCTATGTCAAAGTCCAAAGAGTTCATATCTAAAGTGATTGAGTTGGTCTAGAAGAAATTTCTATAACCTTATCGTATTCTTCTGGACTTAAATCATTAAAGAAGAAGTTTACTGGGTTTATTTGTCTTTTATTTTTAAATACTTCATAATGCAGATGTGGACCTGTAGATTGTCCAGTGTTACCAACGTGTCCAATAAGATCCCCTCTATTTACTTTCTGACCTTTTTTGCACTTATATTTGCTGCAGTGAGCATATCTGGTTTTATATCCATATCCGTGGTTGATCATTATTGTTTTTCCATAGCCTCCCGTCCATCCAATTTTTTCAACTACTCCATCACCTGTTGCATATATTTCAGTTCCTATTGGAGCTGTGAAATCCATACCTTGATGCATTTTTAAAATTTTATAAATAGGGTGCATTCTCATTCCAAAACCGGATGCAATTCGGGTCAAGTCTCTGTTGTTAATGGGCTGAATGCTAGGGATAGCCTTTACCATCATTTGTTTTTCTTTTGTTATTTCAAATACTTCATCGAAAGATTTGGATTGTGAAACTAATTTTTTTTCTATTAATTCTACTTTTTGTAAGATTTCGATTACTAAGTCTCCATATTCAATATTCTCATATTTTTTGAATTTTATCGGATTACCTCCAGTACCTAGTTTTCTTTTATATTCTGGATAAGGGTCTGCTTCAAAAATTGCTCTATAAATATTGTCGTCTTTGTTTTGAATTTCATTTAGGACATCTAAAATTAAATTAAGATCTTTATTAAAAACAGAAATTTGTTGTCTTAGACTTTGGTTTTCCTTTGCGGCTTCATTTTGTATGTAAGATTTGGTGTTGTAAAAAGAAAACGAGATGATTACAACAGATAATACTATTGAAGCAATAAGATAATAAGACAGCTTTTTAATTTTACCCCAATAGGATAATTTAACTTCTTCGTAATCTAAGGTTTTTGGATTGTATTTATAATTAATGTTTTTCAACTACATCTAATTTAGCGCAAATTTAATCATTTTAAATTTAAGCTAAATATATATTCTTAACTTCTCCTTGTTGAGAACCAACTTAAATAAAATTTAATTCCCTAAGCAATATAAATTGCCATTTGTTGAAGCAATGTAGATTTTATCATTATAAACAAATGGAGTTGTTTCAAATTCAGCAATAAATTCATCTAAAAGTTTTACAGAATCATCTGATAATTCATATAATCTTAAACTGTGTAATCCTGCAACTATTAGTTTGTTTTTGACAAAAATAGGTGTGCTAACAGATGGATTTATAGCTTCAGAATAATAAAGTTTTGGAGTTCTGTAGTTGTATATTTTATTAGGTCCTTCTACAATTTTTTTTTCATCTATTTTATTGTGTTCTACAATGTAAAGTTCTCCATTAACTCCAACAAAAGCTGTTAAGTTTTCACTAATTCCAACACTACCTATTACTCCACCTTCCCAGCTATTTATTTTTGAACCCTCAACTGGAAAATACCATATAACTGATTTTTCAGGTTTTTTTCTTGGGTTTAATTTGAAGACGCCTCCCTCTCCGTTTATGTACTGTTTTTCCACAGTTACAATTAAACAACTGTCATTAGTGACCACAGCGCTACCATCGATATCAGATCCAATGTAAAAATCCCAATCAATAGAGTCCGAATCCAAATTATATCCATATATATGGCCACTTCCACTAGCTATATATAAATGATTTCCTATTTTAGAAGGTGATGATTCAGTAACAAGATTATTTTTATGATCTATAATATCTTGTTTACTATATAAGTAAGATTCTTGTAAAATTTTAGGCTGAAGCATTCCGTTTTCAATTTTTGCTGCTTCTGGTTTAGGGTCTAAAACAGTGAATAAACCATTTTCTAAACCTATGTATAAAGTATCATTAACCATTAAAGCTGATCCGTCTACATCTCTGCTATAACTATGAGTTTTTTTCACGTTGAATCTCCACAGTTCATGGCCATTTAGATAAGATACAGCTCTGTAGCTCGGGACGTATTTTGAATCAATAAAATTTCCAAGCCCGAGTCTGCTACCTTGGAATATGATATACTCTTGCTCTTTATTTGGAGCATCTTTATAATGCCATATGGTGCCAGTTCCTTTAATAACATCATCAAACTTATACTGCCACACTAATTCTCCTGATTCAGCATTTATTTTTTTCAAGTGGTGGTCATAGCAACCCTGAATTATAAATAAGCTGTCATTTTCTTTTACCAATAATGGTTGACCTGTCCAACCAGCGCCTGTCCATTCTCTTTCACCTATTTTTCTGGATATCGTAGTTCTTCCTTTTCCTATATGGTATTTCCATTTAATGTTTAGCTTATCAGGAGCAGAATTTCCATAATAATTTCTCCCCTCACCTCCTAGAAAAGTACTGTTTATGATGTTTATTTTTTTTTCTACTTGTCCTACAATATTTAAAGAAATTACTAGAATTAATATAGTACATAGTTTAGTTTTCAGGCTAGAGATATTCATAAATATAAAGACTTAAAAAAAAATTATTCTAAAGACAAGAACTTATCAAAAGTATTTTAAAATCAATAACTTTACAATTGAGGAATAAATTTTCATAAAAACAATGAATTCAAAAAATATTAGAAATGCTTTTTTTTCTTTTTTTAAAGAAAAAAACCATACAATTGAGCATTCAGCACCAATGGTACTTAAGAACGATCCTTCTCTTATGTTTACCAATGCAGGTATGAATCAGTTTAAAGATATCTTTTTAGAATTTGAAAACCCTAAAAACAAACGAATTGCCAATACTCAGAAATGTCTCAGAGTTTCTGGAAAACATAATGATTTAGAGGAGGTTGGAGTAGACACCTATCACCATACTATGTTTGAAATGTTAGGAAATTGGTCTTTTGGTGATTATTTTAAAGAAGATGCCATAAAGTGGTCTTGGGAATTATTTACAAAAGTTTACAAAATTGATCCAAAAAAATTATACGTTACTATTTTTGAAGGAGATCAAGATGATGAGACCAAAAAAGATAATGAGTCTTTAAAGGTATGGGAACAATTAATTCCAAGTGAACAAATAATCAACTTTGGAAAAAAAGATAATTTTTGGGAAATGGGCAGTCAAGGTCCTTGTGGCCCTAGTTCTGAGATTCATATCGATCTCAGAGAGGCCTCAGAAATATCTAAAATTTCAGGGAAAGAGTTGGTAAATAAAGACCATCCTCAGGTTGTTGAATTATGGAATTTAGTTTTCATGGAGTTTAATAGAAATGCAGACGGTTCTCTTAGTAAGCTTAATAATAAACATGTCGACACAGGTATGGGGCTGGAAAGACTGGCTATGGTTTTACAAAATAAAAGAAGTAATTACGATACTGATATATTTAAGCCTTTAATAGATAAGTTAGAAGAAATATCAAATTTTAAGTATATAGCAAGTTCTAATGAAAGTACTTCAGAGATTATTGATATATCATTTAGAGTTATTGTAGATCATATAAGAGCTGTTGCATTTTCTATTACTGATGGACAGCTTCCTACAAACACTGGAGCAGGATATGTGATAAGAAGAATTCTTAGAAGAGCAATTAGATACGGGTATCAATTCTTAGACTTTAAAGAACCATTTCTTTATCAACTTATTCCAGTTTTAGCACAAAATTTTGATGGAGTTTTTGATGAACTTCAAAAACAAGAGGAATTTATCGTCAAGATTGTTAAAGAAGAAGAGGCTTCGTTCTTTAGAACTTTAAGTGGAGGCATAAAAAAAATGCAAGAAATTATAAAAAATCAAGTTAAATCAAATTCCATAAAAATTAGTGGTCAGCTTGCCTTTGAGTTGTATGACAGATTTGGATTTCCTTTAGATTTAACACAACTAATAGCATCTGAAAATAAATTAGAAATAGATATTTCAGAATTTAATGCATGTTTAGAAGAGCAGAAAAAAAGATCTAAAAAAGATGCAGTAAAAGTATATGGAGACTGGGTTTCTATAACTAGTGATCAGGTTCAGAAATTTATTGGTTATGATTATCAAAAATCAAAAGTAAATATTATAAAATATCGATCTGTTGTCAATAAAGGTAAACAAGAATATCAACTTATTTTTAATGAAACTCCTTTTTATCCTGAGGGTGGGGGTCAAGTTGGAGACACTGGAATTTTAAAAAATGATTTTGAGCAACTTATTATAAAAGACACTAAAAAAGAAAATGGGGTAATTGTACACTATGTAGATAAATTACCTTCTAAAATTAACACTTCTTTTAAAGCAGAAGTTGATGAAGAAAGAAGAATTAAAATTTCAAAAAATCATTCTGCAACTCATTTATTACACTATTCTTTAAGAAATGTTTTAGGAGACCATGTTGAGCAAAAAGGTTCCTTAGTAAATGCACACTATTTAAGGTTCGATTTCTCTCATTTTACTAAACTTTCAGATAAGGAACTTATGGAAGTTGAAAGGCAGGTAAAGCAACAAATACGACTAGCAATTCCTTTAAATGAAGAAAGGGATATTTCTTTAAAATCAGCAAAAGAAAAGGGAGCAATGATGTTGTTTGGTGAAAAATATGGAGATTCTGTAAGGTTAATTCAATTTGAGAACTCCAAAGAACTTTGTGGAGGTATCCATGTTCCTAATAGTGCTAATATTGGAAATTTTATAATTACATCAGAAAGTTCAATAGCTTCGGGTGTAAGGAGAATAGAAGCAGTTTCAGACGCTTTAGCCGACAATTTTATTCAAAATAAGTTAGATCAGTTTTATGAAATATCACAGATTTTAAAAACTGACGAAGCACTTCCTAAAGCAGTTCAAGAAGTAATAAATAAAAATCAATCAATACAGAAGGAATTAGATAGTTTTAAAAATGAAGAAATTAAAATTTTTAAAAAGAAAATTTTAAATGATGTCGATAGTTCTAGTGCATGTTCTTTCGTGTTTCAAAACTGTAGTTTTTCCGCAGACCAGATGAAGCAAATAGCATTTGAAATAAAACAAGAATTATCCACTTTTGTTTTACTTTTAACTAGTGATTTAAATAATAAACCTGTAATTACTCTAATGATTTCTGATGACTTAATCCAATCTAAAGATTGGAATGCAGGAAAAATAATCAGAGAACTTTCTAAAGAAATTAAAGGTGGAGGAGGAGGGCAACCATTTTTTGCTACTGCTGGAGGATCAGACGTTGAAGGGTTGAAAAAAGTACATAAAAAAGCAAAAGAAATATTTAAGTAGGAGTAACTACATATTTTTTAACTTCTTTTAAGCCAATAATGTCATCAGATAATATAACAAGTCGTTCAATAATGTTTTTTAATTCCCTAATATTTCCAGACCATTGAATTTTTTGTAATTCAAGTATTGCTTTTTCTGAAATTTCTTTTTTAGGTAACCCTTGTTCATGAGAGATTCTACTTAGAAAATGCTTGCAGAGTAATGGAATATCATCCTTCCTGTCATCTAAAGAAGGAACATGTATAGGAATTACATTTAATCTGTGGAAGAGATCTTCTCTAAAATTCCCATTTTCGATTTCCTTTTTTAAGGTTTTATTAGTAGCTGCAATTATTCTAGGATTAACACTAATAGATTTATTTCCACCTACTCTAGTTATTTTATTTTCTTGTAAGGCTCTAAGTACTTTAGCCTGAGCAGAAAGGCTCATGTCTCCTATTTCATCAAGAAATAATGTACCGCCAGAAGCCTGTTCAAATTTGCCGATTTTTTGTTTATATGCTGATGTGAACGAACCTTTTTCATGACCGAATAATTCACTTTCTATCAATTCAGATGGTATTGCTGCACAATTCACTTCAATAAAAGGCTTTTTTCTTCTGTCGCTATTTTCATGAACTTGTTGTGCTACCAATTCTTTTCCAGTTCCATTTGATCCAGTTATTAAAATTCGGGCATCGGTTTTGGCTACTTTTAATATTAAATCTTTGATTATGTTTATTTCTTCGCTTTCGCCAATAATTTCACTATTAGTAATTTTTTTAATTTTCCTTTTCAAGAAATTATTTTCTTTCTTAAGAAAATTCTTTTCAAATGCATTTTTTACAGAGTTAAGTACTCGATTTAAATCTAGAGGTTTTTCTATATAATCATAAGCACCTAATTTTAATGTTTGAACAGCAGTTTCAATATCTCCATGTCCGCTAATCATTATAATAGGAATAGTATTTTCTTTTTCTGTTACTTTTTTTAAAAATTCCAAACCATCCAAACGCGGCATTTTTATATCACAAAATACCAAATCATAGTTTTTATTTCCAATCATTTCAAGTCCAATAAACCCGTCAGCAGCTTCTTCAATAGTGTATTTTTCAAACTCTAATATTTCTCTTAGAGCATTTCTGATAGGTTTTTGGTCATCAATAATTAAAATTGTACTCATAACTTTAACCATTTAAAAATATCCGAATAGCTTGCTTTTTTTCCATAAGAAAGTATTCCCTTTCTATAAATTTTACCTGAAATCCAGGTTGTTCCAATAAAGGTTATAATTAGTAAAAATAAGCTTAGGATAATTTCCCAAATTTCTACACTACTATCTCCAATACCCATCGCAATTCGAATAATCATAATAATTGGAGAAGTAAATGGTATTTCGCTCAGCCAAAATGCCAATGAGGATGAAGGATTATCTATGACTTTTCCTGCCATCATTAGTGCAAAAACCATTGGGATTGTCAGCGGTATAAGAAATTGTTGCGTGTCAGCTTCCTCGTCTACTGCTGAACCTATAGCAGCCATAAGACCACTATATAATAAGTATCCTCCTATAAAAAAAAGAATAAAAAAGAATATCAAATAAGGCCATTGAATTTCATAAATTATGAATTGAATAATTTCATTGGAAGTATTCATTAAGGTATTATTCTTGCTTATTTCTTCAGAACTAAATTGAAATTCAGGGTTGTATTTATCAGTAATAAATCTTGGCAAAACGGTGAAACTCATTATTGTTGTTACCAAGCTCCATATTAAAAATTGGGTTATACCTACTAATCCAACTCCAATTATTTTACCCATCATTAGCTGAAATGAAGAAACTGATGAAATAATAATTTCAACAATCCTATTGGTTTTTTCTTCTATTACTCCTCTCATTACTTGGAGGGAATACATGAAAATAAAAATGTAAATGAATATTGAAAATACCATTCCAACTATTGCTTTACGTTGAATATTTTTGTTCGCTTTATTTTCAATATCAACTACGTCTAAATTAATACTTGTCTTTATCGATTTGTAAGTTGAAATATCAATTTTATTGTAAGTAACTCTATAAAGCTCAATGGCTTCATTTATAATGCTTGATAGGTGCTTTTGGGCGCCAGTTGACGGAATATCTTTATAAAGACATTTTGCAGTCATTGAATTAGTTTTTATCAAATTTATAGGCAAATAAACCAGCAAGTCTAGTTTTTCATCAGCTTTAAAAATCTTTTGAATATCATCATAGCTTTTGTCTTTAGGAGCCCACTGCAGATGGTATTTTGTAGAGTTTCTAAGAATACTGTCAAACAAATGAGATTCGTCAACAACTAAAATTTCATAATTCTCTTTATTTCCTTTTTTTAAGTAAGCGGTTAACATTATAAATCCTACTATCAATAGTGGACCTAACAAACTCATTAGTATGAATGACTTTTTTCTTACTCTTGTAGTGTATTCTCTAGATATGATTAAACCTATTTTATTCATTAGCTGTTGCTTTTAAGAAAACATCTTGAATACTAGGAGTTTTTTTTCTTATTTCAACAATTTCAACATGGTCAATTATTCCTTTGGTAAATTGATTAATTGTCAGATTGTCAAATAACTTAATTTCTGCTTTATTGTTTTTTTCATTTACTCTATGGTGCTTTATTATTTCCCATCCGCCCCAGACAGCATTACTAAAACTCATTTGGTTCCCAATATATTCAATAGACCATAAGTTATCCTGATAACGTTCTTTCAAGTCTTCTATGTTACCCTGGATAATTTTCTTAGATTTGTTGATGATAGCTGCTTCATCACATATTTCTTCAACAGAGTTCATGTCGTGAGTTGATAAAATAATGCTCGTCTTCTTTTTTTTAAGTTCTAAAATCTCTTTTTTAATTAACAAACTATTTGCGGGGTCTAATCCACTTAAGGGTTCATCAAGTATAATAACTTTTGGTTCATGTAAAATAGTAGTGATAAATTGAATTTTTTGTGCCATGCCTTTAGACAAATCTTCAATTCTTTTATGCCACCAATTAGTAACTTGTAATTTTTCAAACCAATAATTGAGTTTTTCTTTTGCTTCTTTTTTTGATAAACCCTTTAATTGGGCAAGATATAATGCCTGTTCTCCAACTTTCATTTTTTTATAGAGCCCTCTTTCTTCTGGGAGATATCCAATTGAATAAACATGTTTTCTAGATAAAATTTCGCCATCGAATTTAATGGTGCCAGAATCCGGCTTCATTATCTGATTAATGATTCGAATGAGTGTGGTCTTTCCCGCGCCGTTTGGGCCTAAAAGACCAAAAATTTTTGACTTTTTAATATTAAGATTGATATCTTCTAATGCCTTGTGTCCAGAATAGGATTTGTGAAGGTTTTCAATTTCAATTATATTTTTTGAGGGCATTCTTTTTCTAAGGCAATCAAGAAAAGCGATTTTTCATTCTGTCAAAAAAGCTTTTAGTTTGATTTTGTTTGGGCTTGAAGTTATCACTTTCGTTTAATTTAAGCAATAATTCTTTCTCATCTTTAGAAATTTTTTGAGGTGTATAAACTTGAATATTAACAATCATATCTCCTCTTCCATAACCGTTTACATCAGGAATACCTTTAGATCTTAACCTTAAATTTTTACCACTTTGTGTTCCTGCAGGTATTTTAATTTTTGCTTTTCCTGTTACCATAGGAATTTCAACAGATGTTCCAATTACTGCATCTGAAAAAGTTAGACCTAACTGGTATAACAAGTCGGTTCCATTCCTAACCAAGTGATCATGCTCTATTTCTTCAATAGCAACAATTAAATCGCCAGGTATACCACCTCCAGGAGCTTCGTTACCTTTTCCTTGCATACTTAACTGCATTCCCTCCTCAACACCTGCAGGAATATCAATTTCTATAACAGTTTCTTTTTTCTCTAATCCAGATGCATCAACACCAGAAGGTCTTTTAGAAATCATTTGACCCGATCCTTTGCAATTAGGACATGTAGATGAGGTTTGCATAGCACCAAGTATGGTGTTAGTAACTCGTGTTACCTGACCAGAACCCTTGCAACTTGTACAATTTGAAAATTCAACTCCGTCAGCAGCAATAAGCTTCTGGACTTTTATTTTCTTTTGTACACCATTGACAATATCTTCAAGCGTAAGTTTTAATTTAACTCTAAGATTAGATCCCTTTCTAACTCTTCTTCCACCACCACCACGGCCACCAAAACCACCACCGAAAGAAGAACCAAAAATATCACCAAAATGATCGAATATATCATCCATAGACATTCCACCACCACTAAATCCTTGACCACCACTAAATGCAGCATGACCAAATTGATCGTATTGTTGCCTTTTCTGAGGATTACTTAATATTTCATAAGCTTCAGCTGCTTCTTTAAAATTTTGCTCAGCTTCCTTATTACCAGGATTTTTATCTGGATGGTATTTTATTGCAAGTTTTCTGTAAGCTTTTTTAATTTCACTTTCTGAAGCACTTTTGCTTAGGTTTAAAGTTTCGTAATAATCTTTTTTACTCATTTTAGCATTTTATTCTCCAACCACTACTTTGGCAAATCTTATTACTTTATCGTTTATTGTATATCCTTTTTCAATAACATCAATCACTTTACCTTTTAATTTATTTTTTGGTGCCGGTATTTTAGTTATTGCCTCATGTATATCTGGGTCAAAGTTTTTTTCAATGGCATCCATAGGTTTTAAACCTTGATTAGTTAGTGTTTTATATAATTTATTGTGAATCAATTCAAAACCTTCTTTAATGGTTTCCGCTTCACTTACTTTTTCGTTGTTTACGATAGCTCTTTCAAAATCATCTACAACTGGTAAAATTTCTTTCAATAAATTCTCACTGGCATTGGTGATAATATCAATTTTTTCTTTAGCTGTTCTTTTTCTGTAATTTTCAAATTCAGAATACAGTCTAATATATTTATCTTTAAAATCAACGTTTATTTCTTTGACTGTGCTTTCCTCATTTTGTTCGTTTGAGGTCTCTACTTTTTCCTCTGCTTCTTTAGCTTTAGCCTTTTTGTTTGATTTCATATTGAATGTTTGATAAGTCCATTACAAATTGCGAACCAAATTGTAAAGTAGACAAAGTGTCATAAATTGAAAAAATTTATTGTCAGAAGTTCCTTTAAAGGGATTTTACCAACTTATCTAATTGTTGATGGAGTGCCATTCCTCTTAGATTTTTAGCAATAATTTTACCCTCTGCATCTAGAAGGAAATTATAAGGTATTCCTCTGACTCCATACTTGACAGCACCTTCACTGGACCAACCTTTTAAGTCACTAACGTGTTCTTCCCAAGATAGTTGATCTTGTTTTATAGCATTAATCCATGCAGACTTATTTTTATCTAAGGAGACACTGTAGATCTTAAATCCTTGAGCATCTTTAAATTTACTTTTAGAATATTTATTGTATGCACTAACTACATTGGGATTTTCTCTTCTACAAGGTCCACACCAAGACGCCCAAAAGTCTATCAAAACAATATTTCCCTTTAGGGATGATAATTTTATATTTTTATCATTTGGATCGCTAAATTCGAGCTCTGGTGCAATATTTCCGATTTCTATTCCAGTTGTATTTTGCCCCTGAACTGATAACAGACCAATAAACATGTTAAGAATTATTAATTTTAAAGTTTTCATAATAGAAATTTGTACAATAATTATTCCAAACTAGTTTATCCTTTTAATTTGGGCACCAAGATTTAGTAATCTTTCTTCAATATTTTCATATCCTCTATCGATCTGTTCGATATTTAATACCGTGCTTTTACCTTCAGCTGATAGGGCTGCAATCAGCAAAGATACTCCAGCTCTAATATCTGGAGATGTCATGGTGATACCTTTAAGTGAAGTTTTTCTATTTAACCCGATAACGGTAGCTCTATGTGGATCACATAAAATAATTTGTGCACCCATATCGATGAGTTTATCAACAAAAAACAATCTGCTTTCAAACATTTTTTGGTGTATCAAAACACTTCCTCTTGCTTGTGTTGCTGTAACTAAAATTATACTCAAAAGATCTGGTGTAAACCCTGGCCAAGGTGCATCAGAAATAGTCATTATAGATCCATCTATGAAGGATTCAATTTCATAGTTTTCTTGAGAAGGTATAAAAATATCGTCTCCAATTCTTTCTAGTTTGATTCCTAATTTTTTAAAAACATTTGGAATCATACCTAACTTTTCGTAGGACACATTTTTGATGGTTATTTCTGATTGAGTCATGGCTGCCAAGCCAATAAAACTTCCAATTTCGATCATGTCAGGCAAAATTGTATGTGAACAGCCCCCTAGTTTTTCAACGCCATTAATTATTATTTTATTAGAACCGAGTCCCGAAATATTTGCTCCCATACTATTGAGCATTTCGCACAGCTGTTGTATGTAAGGTTCACAAGCTGCATTGTAAATTGTAGTTTCTCCATTTGCTAGTACAGCAGCCATAACTATATTAGCTGTTCCAGTTACAGAAGCTTCATCTAAAAGCATGAAAGCACCCTTTAGACCATTTGGTGAATGAGCTTTATAAAAATTAGTGTCAGGATTGTAGTCGAATTCAGCACCTAAATTTTGAAATCCAATAAAATGAGTGTCTAACCTTCTTCTACCAATTTTGTCTCCTCCTGGTTTTGGAATATATCCTTTGCCAAATCTTGCTAGCAATGGACCGACTACCATAATAGAACCTCTTAAGCTGGCACCTTTTTTCTTAAATTCTTCAGATGTCATTGTATCAACGTCAACTTCGTCAGCTAAAAAGCTGTAGGATCCTTTTCCGATTTTTTTAATCTTAACACCTAAGGTTTTAAGTAAGTCAATTAATTTATTAACATCAATAATATCGGGAATGTTATTGATTATTACTTCTTGATCTGTAAGTAAAACAGCATTTATAACTTGTAAGGCTTCGTTCTTGGCTCCTTGAGGAGTTATTTCACCCTTAAGTTTTTTACCTCCAATTATTTCAAAAGCTCCCATGATACTTTCTTCTAGGTTTATTTTTTGTGTAGTTTTTATTGTTAGATTTTTTCTTTTTAAAAGTTCTCACAATGTCACTGGTATCTCTTAGTTTATCGGCACTAATTGTTAATTTTCCAACGGAAAGTTCTTCCAATTGTTTGATAATTAGGCTGTCATTTACACTGTCTCTATTCCATTGTAAGTAGGAAGTTTTCAATAAATTAGCAATGTGTTTTACTAGTTTCTCTTTGTCTTCACCTTCAGATAGTTCAGAAGCTGATTTAACCATGTCTTCCATTATCTTCCCGTAGTGTTTAAACCTAATGTCATTTTTAGGATAAGGAACTTCGTCTGGTTTGGATTGATATGATTCTTTTTCAGGTTTTTTGTAGGGCGATTCAACTTCAAGTTCAAAATTTGAAATGATGTGTAAATGTGCCCAAAGTTTTTGAGCATGTTCTTCGCTGTTACTATTATTTGTATTTGGATTAATCAAATCCATAACTTTAATAATCACATTTGCTGATTTATTTCTTTGCTCAGTATCCTCAATTTTAATGGCGTGTTGAACCATTTTTTGTATGTTTCTCCCATATTCTGGGATTACTAATTTTGTTGTATCAGTGTTATATGCCAACTCTAATGATGATCTCATAATAAATAGTGTGAAATTGAATTCAAATGTAGTAATTAAAAGGAATTATACAATTAAAATCATACCAATTGAAGTCTAGCAAATTTTAACAACAATTGTTTTTGACCAGCAGAAGGGAAAAACACAGTTGCTTTGGTGTTTGGAAAATCTCCACTTATTTCTACAACCTTTCCCTTTCCAAATCTTTCATGAAGTACTTGGTCTCCTAGTTTTAATTTTAAAATATCTGTTTGTTTATTTTGATTTGTATTTGAAGACAATGTGTTGACTTTTTTCAAGTGACTTAATGGCTTGCTGAATTTATTATTCAGTGGAGGACGCTGGTTTTTAGAAATAGTTTTTGATAAATCCTTATTTAAATTTTTTCTTGAGAATGTTTGTAATAAATATTTAGGGTCTAACTCTTCAAGAAATCTACTTGGTTCACATTGAATTAGATTTCCCCATTTAAATCTGCTTACTGCATAGGACAGAGTTAAACTTGCTTTGGCTCTTGTTACTGCTACATAAAATAGTCTTCTTTCCTCTTCTAAATCTTCTCTTGAATTTTTAGACAACATAGATGGAAATAAATCTTCCTCCATTCCAACAACATGAACATTGGTAAACTCAAGCCCCTTTGCAGCGTGAATAGTCATAAGTGATACCTTGTTTTTATTTTCGTCATCATCTTTATCAGCATCTGTTAAAAGTGCGACATCAATTAAAAAATCCCCTAACGATATGAAATTTTCTTCATTACTGTTTTTTGAGAATTCTTGTATACCATTTAGTAGTTCTTGAATATTTTCAAACCTTACAATTCCTTCTGGAGTTCTGTCACTACTTAAATCTCTAATTAAACCAGTATTTTTTGCAATTTCCAAAGCTAACTCATAAGCATTGGATTTGTTAACTCTGGAGTTGTAATTTCTAAGCATAGAACAGAAAAGTTCTAATTTATTTCTAGTACCTGCATTTACATGAAAGCCAAATTGATCAGGTTCATTGATGACATCCCACAATGAAACATCTTTTTCATTTGCACAAATAAGTGCATTATTTACTGTGGTTTGTCCTATACCTCTTTTTGGATAGTTGATAATTCTTTTTAAAGATTCTTCATCATTTAAGTTTGCAGATAATCTAAAGTAAGCCAACAAATCTTTAATTTCTTTTCTTTGATAAAATGATAAACCTCCAAAAATTCTGTAGGGGATATTCAATTTCCTTAAGGCCTCTTCAAACGCCCTAGATTGTGCATTAGTTCTGTAAAGAATTCCGAAATTTTGATATCCTAAATTTTTCACTGAGGAATATTCAAAAATTTCATTAGCGATCATTTTGCCCTCTTCATTATCAGAATAACTTTTAATGACTTTTATTTTATCTCCAGAATCATTGGCTGTCCATACGCTTTTTTTAATCTGTTCTTTATTTATTCTTATTATGCTATTAGCTGCCTCAACAATATTTTTAGTAGATCTATAATTTTGTTCTAATTTAAAAAGCTTGTAATCTGGGTAATCTCTTCTGAAGTTAAAGATGTTGTGTATGTTGGCACCTCTAAAAGAATATATGGACTGTGCATCGTCACCAACAACGCATAAGTTTTCAAATCTTGCGGCCAAAGATTTAATTATTAAATATTGGGCATGGTTAGTATCTTGATACTCATCTACCAAAATAAATTTAAACTTCTCCTGATATTTGTAAAGAACCTCGGGATTGTGCTTTAGAAGTACATTTGTTTTAAATAATAGATCGTCAAAATCCATTGCAGAAGCTCTAAAACATCTCTTGCTGTATTCCATATATATATCACCAATTCTTGGTCTCCCTGTAGAATGATCTGTAGAAGATATTTCGGAGTCACTTAAATAATTTTCTGCACTTATTAAGCTATTTTTTGCGGCTGATATTCTATTGTAAACAATTCCTGGCTTGTATAATTTGTCGTCTAGTTTTTTTTCTTTGACAATTGTTTTGATAAGACTTTTCGAATCTTGTGTATCATATATGGTAAAGTTTGATGGAAACCCTATTTTTTCATGTTCAACCCTTAAAATTTTAGCAAAGACTGAATGGAACGTTCCCATCCATATATTTCTTGCTTTATCTTCACCAACCATTAATGAAATTCTTTGTTTCATTTCTTGTGAAGCTTTGTTGGTGAAAGTAAGAGACAGTATGTTAAAAGGTTCTATCCCATTTTCAATTAGATGAGCAATTCGATGGGTTAAAACCTTAGTTTTACCCGAGCCCGCTCCAGCAATAACCATGATAGGACCATTTATTACTTTAGTAGCTGCAATTTGAGAATCGTTTAAGCCTTCAAGAACATTCATTTTAGGTGAATTTTTTAAGCTGTAAATCAACAATAATTTTAGTAATTTTTAGTCATAATTTAAACAATTAATAATTTACATTAAAAAAACATTTGAAAATTATTTGTTGATATATTGGAATCCTAAGATATTCTTCTACCTTTGCAAGCCGAAAAATCAATTAATAAAAGAACATGCCAACTATTCAACAGTTAGTAAGAAAAGGTAGACAATCTAAAGTAAAGGTGAGTAAATCTATCGCCTTAAATTCTTGTCCACAGAAAAGAGGTGTTTGCGTAAGAGTTTACACAACAACTCCTAAAAAACCAAACTCTGCAATGAGAAAAGTTGCAAGGGTAAGACTTACTAACGGAAAAGAAGTTAATGCATATATTGGAGGTGAAGGCCATAACTTACAAGAACACAGCATTGTTTTAGTTAGAGGAGGAAGAGTAAAAGATTTACCAGGTGTAAGGTACCATATTGTAAGAGGAGCATTAGATACTGCCGGTGTAGAAGGTAGATCTCAAAGAAGATCAAAGTACGGAACTAAAAGATCAAAAAAGAAATAGATTTTAGATGAGAAGAAGAACAGCCAAAAAGCACATCATATTACCCGATCCTAAATTCAAGGACGTAGAGGTTACTAAATTTGTAAATAGTTTGATGATCGATGGAAAAAAAAATATTGCTTTTAATATTTTTTACGACTCCATTGATATTGTTTCCGAAAAATCAACCGAAAATGGTTTAGAAGTTTGGAAAAAAGCCGTTGAAAATATTACTCCTGCAGTTGAAGTTAAAAGTAGACGTGTCGGTGGTGCAACTTTCCAAATTCCAACACCTGTAAGAGATAGTAGAAAGAGATCGCTCGCAATAAAGTGGTTAATTGGTTTTTCTATGAAAAGAAATGAAAAAACGATGAGCGAAAAGTTAGCTGGTGAAATTTTAGCTGCTTTTAAGGAAGAAGGTGCTGCCTTTAAAAAGAAAGAAGACGTACACAGAATGGCAGAAGCTAACAAAGCATTTTCACACTTTAGGTTTTAATAAAATGGCAAGAGACTTAAAATATACAAGAAATATAGGGATTGCTGCACATATTGATGCTGGTAAAACCACAACAACCGAAAGAATATTATATTACGGAGGTGTTAGCCACAAAATTGGTGAAGTTCATGATGGAGCTGCTACAATGGATTGGATGGAGCAAGAACAAGAAAGAGGAATTACTATCACCTCTGCTGCAACCACATTAAATTGGAATTACAGAGAAAAAGAATACCATGTAAATATTATTGACACCCCTGGTCACGTTGATTTCACAGTTGAAGTTAATAGGTCCTTAAGAGTTTTGGATGGACTAGTATTTTTATTTAGTGCTGTTGATGGTGTAGAACCACAATCTGAAACTAATTGGAGATTAGCAAATAATTACAATGTTCCAAGAATAGGTTTTGTAAACAAAATGGATCGTCAAGGTGCAGATTTCTTAAACGTTTGTAAGCAAGTTAAGGAAATGCTTGGAAGCCACGCTCTTCCCCTTCAAATCAATATTGGTGCAGAGGATGACTTTAAAGGTGTTGTTGATTTAATTAACTTCAAAGGTATTGTCTGGAATGAAGATGATATGGGTATGACCTTTAAAGAAATCGAAATTCCTGCTGATATTATCGATGAAGCAAGAGCTCTTAGAGGAGAATTGTTAGAAGCAGTGGCTGAATTCGACGACAATTTATTAGAAAAATATTTTGAGGATGAAAATTCTCTTACTGAAAGAGAAATTTTAGATGCATTAAGAGAAGCTACAATCGCTGGAAAAGTTGTTCCGATGATGTGTGGTTCAGCTTTTAAAAACAAAGGGGTTCAAACCATGCTTGATATGGTTATGGAAATACTTCCATCTCCTTTAGATATTGAAGCTATCACTGGAACAGATCCAGATAGTGGTGAAGAGATTAGTAGAAAACCATCTGTTAATGAACCATTTAGTTCTTTAGCTTTTAAAATTGCTACAGATCCTTTTGTTGGACGACTTTGTTTCACAAGAGCATATTCAGGAAAATTAACTTCTGGTTCGTACGTATACAACACCAGAACTACTAAAAAAGAAAGAATTTCAAGAATTTTCCAAATGCATGCTAACAAGCAAAACCAAATCCCTTCTTTGGATGCTGGTGACATTGGTGCTTTGGTTGGTTTTAAAGATATAAAAACAGGTGATACTCTTTGTGATGAGAAAAAGCACATAGTATTAGAATCAATGGATTTTCCAGAGCCTGTAATTGGTTTAGCTATAGAGCCAAAAACACAAACTGATGTTGATAAATTAGGTTTAGCTTTATCTAAATTATCAGAAGAAGATCCAACATTCCAAGTAAAGACTGATGAAGATTCTGGTCAAACTATAATTTCTGGAATGGGTGAATTACACCTAGACATAATTATTGATAGATTAAAGAGAGAATTCAAGGTCGAATGTAATCAAGGTGCACCACAAGTAGCTTATAAAGAAGCAATTAGCTCTGGAGCCGATCACAGAGAAGTTTATAAAAAACAGTCTGGGGGTAGAGGGAAATTTGCCGACATAGTATTCACTATCGAGCCTGGAGATTCTGAAAATCCTGGATTGATATTTGAGAATAAAATCAAAGGTGGAAATATCCCAAAAGAATATATCCCCTCTGTTGAAAAAGGTTTTAAGGATTCTATGAATAATGGTGTTCTTGCTGGTTATCCAGTAGATAATATGAAAGTAACCTTAACTGATGGCTCTTTTCATGCAGTTGATTCAGATTCACTTTCATTTGAGTTGTGTGCTAAATTAGCTTACAGAACAGCATTGCCTAAATGTAGCCCAGTTATTTTAGAACCTATGATGAAAATTGAAGTTGTTACTCCTGAGGCCAATATGGGTGACGTTGTAGGTGATTTAAATAGAAGAAGAGGTCTAATTGAAGGGATGGATGATAGGGCAGGTTCAAAAGTAGTAAAAGCAAAGGTTCCTTTATCTGAAATGTTTGGATATGTAACTCAGCTAAGGACTATTACTTCTGGAAGAGCAACTTCTAGTATGGAATTTTCACATTATGCTGATGCTCCAAAGAATATTTCAGAAGATGTAATAGCTAAATCAAAAGGTACTGTAACTTCTTAACTAAAATTGAAATGAGTCAAAAAATAAGAATAAAATTAAAATCTTACGATCATAACTTAGTAGATAAATCTGCTGAAAAAATCGTTAAAACAGTTAAGTCAACAGGTGCAATTGTTAGTGGTCCAATCCCACTACCAACACACAAAAGAATTTATACAGTTTTGAGATCTCCTCATGTTAATAAAAAAGCAAGAGAGCAATTTCAATTGTGTGCTTATAAAAGATTAATGGATATCTATAGTTCTTCTTCGAAGACTATTGATGCCCTAATGAAATTAGAACTACCAAGTGGTGTAGATGTAGAAATTAAAGTATAAAACAAATATCAAGATGGCTGGTATCATAGGTAAAAAAATAGGGATGACTAGCGTTTACAGTGCCGAGGGTAAAAACTTACCATGCACAATAATTGAAGCAGGACCCTGTGTCGTGACTCAAATTAAAACGCAAGAAAAAGACGGGTATGAATCTATTCAATTAGGTTTCGAAGACAAAAAAGAGAAAAATACTCCAAAAGCAATGTTAGGACATTTTGCTAAGGCAAAAACATCACCTAAGAGAAAGATTGTTGAATTTCATGTAATCAATGATGTAAATCTTGGAGATTCCGTCACCGTTGATCAATTCCAAGAAGGTGAATTTGTTGACGTTGTGGGTACTTCAAAAGGTAAAGGATTTCAAGGCGTAGTTAAAAGACACGGTTTTGGTGGTGTTGGTCAAGCAACTCATGGTCAACACAACAGAATGAGGGCTCCTGGATCCATTGGTGCAGCTTCTTATCCTGCTAGAGTATTTAAAGGAATGAAAATGGGTGGTAGAACAGGTGGAGATAGAGTCAAATCAATCAATTTACAGGTTCTAAAAGTAATTTCTGACAAGAACATAATTATTGTTAAAGGTTCTGTTCCAGGTTCAAAAGGTTCTTATTTAATAGTTGAGAAATAATGGAAGTAAAAGTTTTAAATAAAGAAGGTAAGGCTACAACCAAGAAGGTGAAGCTAAACGATAGAATTTTTGCAGTTGATCCTAACGATCATGCTATCTATTTAGATGTTAAACAGTATTTAGCTAATCAGAGACAAGGTACTCATCAAGCGAGAGAAAGAGGTGAAATTATTGGAAGTACAAGAAAAATTAAAAAACAAAAAGGCACAGGTACTGCTAGAGCTGGTTCTATCAAAAACCCCTTATTTCGTGGTGGTGGTAGAGTTTTCGGTCCTCGTCCAAAAGTTTACGGTTTTAAACTAAATAAGAAATTAAAAGCTCTCGCTAGAAAATCAGCGCTTTCTTACAAAGCCAAAGAAGAGAATATAATCGCATTAGAAGAACTTTCTTTTAAGTCTCCAAAAACAAAAGATTTTGTCTCAATACTCAATAATTTAAAAGTTGATGGTGACAAAACATTATTTGTTACTAGCGAAAATGATAAAAACACTTTTTTATCTTCTAGAAATCTTTCAAATACTAAGGTGATTACTGCAGACATGTTAAATACTTATGATATTTTACATTCTACAAAGCTTATTATTTCAGAAAAGGCTTTCACCCAAATAGAAAAACAATTTAAAGCATAATAATGGACAATATTATAATTAAACCCATATTAACTGAAAAGATGGCTGATTTAGGTGAAAAACTTAATAGATATGCTTTTGAAGTTAAAAATGATGCCAACAAGATCCAGATAAAGAAGGCTATTGAAAGTGCTTACGGAGTAAATGTAAAAGCTGTTAATACCATGAAACATGGTGGTGGTAAAAGAAAAATGAAGTACACCAACAAGGGCGTATCATTTCAAAGAACAAGATTGATTAAAAAAGCAATTGTTACTCTAGATTCTGGTGATACAATTGATTTGTATGAAAATATTTAATTTATAGAAAGTAACTAAGATGAGCTTAAAAAAATTCAAACCAACTTCGCCCGGACAACGTCACAAATTAGTTAGTGATTACAGTGAGGTTACTGCAAGCAAACCAGAAAAATCTTTAACAAAAGGTTCTGGTAAAAGTGGTGGTAGGAATAATTCTGGTAAAATGACCATGCGTTACATTGGTGGCGGTCATAAAAGAAAATATAGAGTTATTGACTTTAAAAGAAACAAGCACGAGATTCCAGCTAAAGTTCATTCGATTGAGTACGATCCAAATAGAACCGCTCGTATCGCCTTATTATTTTATGCTGATGGTGAAAAAAGATACATTGTAGCCCCAGAAGGTTTACAAGTTGGTCAAACAGTTTCATCAGGTAATAAAGCTACTCCAGAGGTTGGAAATGCTCTTTATCTAAAAGATATTCCTTTAGGAACTATCATTCATAATATCGAAATGACTCCAGGCAAAGGTGCTGCTATTGCTAGAAGCGCAGGGTCATTTGCACAGTTAAATGCAAGAGACGGGAAATATGCGATAGTCAAATTACCCTCAGGTGAGGTAAGAATGGTATTAATTACATGCATTGCAACTATAGGTTCTGTATCGAATTCTGAAAATAGTCTTCAGGTTTCTGGTAAAGCAGGAAGAAAGAGATGGTTAGGAAGACGTCCAAGAGTAAGAGGTGTTGTAATGAACCCTGTAGATCACCCAATGGGTGGTGGAGAAGGTAAATCTTCTGGAGGTCATCCAAGGTCTCGAAAAGGTCTTCCAGCAAAAGGATACAAAACAAGAAGTAAAACAAAATCTTCCAACAGATTTATTATTGATAGAAAAAAGAAATAAGAAATGTCTAGATCATTAAAAAAACCACCGTTTATTCATTATAAATTAATGAAAAGAGTTGAAGATGCTAAAGAATCTTCGAAAAAGACTGTCATAAAAACATGGTCAAGAGCTTCTACAATAACTCCTGACTTTGTTAATTTAACAATAGCTGTTTATAACGGAATGAAATTTATACCTGTTTTTGTTACTGAAAATATGGTAGGTCATAAATTAGGAGAATTTGCTCCTACAAGAAATTTTAGAGGTCACGGAGGAAAGAGAAAATAATTAAGCTTTAAAACTTAGAAATGGGTGCAAGAAAAAGAAATAGTTCAGAAAAAATAAAAGAGGCAAGAAAAACTCAAGCAATTGCTAAGTTAAACAGTTGCCCTACCTCTCCAAGAAAAATGAGGCTTGTTGCTGACTTGGTTCGAGGTGAAGATGTTTACAAGGCATTAAATATTCTAAAATTTAGCCCAAAACATGCATCAAGAAATCTAGAAAAACTATTATTATCTGCTATCAATAATTGGGAGCAAAAGAATGATGGTGAAGATGCAACATCAGCAAATTTAGTAGTCAAAAGCATTAACGTTGACAGTGCAAGAATGCTTAAAAGAATTCAGGCAGCACCACAAGGTAGAGCTCATAGGATTAGAAAAAGATCTAATCATGTAACATTAATAATAGATAAAGCTTAAAAATAAAGCATGGGACAAAAAACCAACCCTATAGGAAATAGATTAGGATTCATCAAAGGATGGGATTCAAACTGGTACGGTGGAAAAGATTATTCTGCTAAGTTAGTGGAAGATGAAAAAATAAGAAAATATTTATATGCACGTCTTCAAAAAGCAAGTATATCAAAAATTATTATTGAAAGAACCCTTAAGTTAATCACAATTACCATCAATACTGCAAGACCTGGTGTAATCATTGGTAAAGCAGGATCTGAAGTTGATAAATTAAAAGAGGAGCTTAAAAAATTAACTGCTAAAGAAGTTCAAATCAATATTTTTGAAATCAAAAGACCCGAGTTAGATGCAAAATTAGTTGCTGATAGTATTGCAAGACAAATTGAAGCCAGAATTTCTTTTAGAAGAGCTATCAAAATGTCTATTGCATCAACTATGAGAATGGGCGCAGAAGGAGTGAAAGTCAAAATTTCAGGAAGATTAAATGGTGCTGAAATGGCAAGAAGTGAAATGTATAAAGATGGCAGAATTCCATTACACACATTAAGAGCAGATGTTGACTACGCACTTTCAGAAGCATTAACAACCTATGGATTAATAGGAATTAAAGTTTGGATTTGTAAAGGTGAGGTTTACGGAAAAAGAGATTTATCTCCAAATTTTGGAATGAGTACTAGAAAGCCAAATAACGATAAAAGAAAAAGATAATTAGATAGTTATGTTACAACCTAAGAAGACCAAACATAGAAAGCAGCAAAAAGGAAAGATTAAAGGGAATGCCCAAAGAGGACATCAAATTGCCTTTGGATCTTTTGGAATTAAGTCTATGGATGAGGGGTTTTTAACTTCAAGACAAATTGAAGCTGCCCGAATTGCTGTTACTAGGTATATGAAAAGAGAAGGTAAGGTTTGGATAAGAATTTTCCCTGACAAGCCTATAACTAATAAGCCTGCTGAAGTAAGAATGGGTAAGGGTAAGGGAGCACTGGATCATTGGGTTGCAGTAATTAGACCTGGCCGAGTTTTATTTGAAGCTGACGGAGTACCTTATGAGGTTGCTAAAGAGGCCATGAGATTAGCTTCTCAGAAACTTCCTCTAAAGACTAAGTTTGTAGTAAGAAATGATTTTGTTAATTGAAAAGTATTGAAAAGTGAAAAGCAAAGAATTTAACATAAAATTAAATAGTTTATCTGCTGAAGAGCTTCAGGAGATGCTGGTTAACACCGAAGGTGAGCTTAAAAAGCTCAAAATGAACCATAAAACTGCTGAATTAGAAAATCCTCTTCAAATAAGAGCTGTTAGAAGGAATGTGGCTAGGATTAACACAGAAATTAAAAAAAGAGAATTACAACAAACTACTAATTTATAGCTATGAGAAATTTAAGAAAAGAAAGAATAGGTTTAGTAACCAGTTCCAAAATGGATAAATCCATCGTAGTTATGGTTGAAAGAAAAGAAAAGCATCCTAAATATGGTAAGTTTCTTAAAAAAAGTACCTCATTTGTTGCTCATGATGAAAAAAATGAATGCACAGAAGGTGATACAGTGAAAATAATGGAAACAAGACCACTTAGTAAAAGAAAGAATTGGAGATTAGTTGAAATACTTGAAAAAGCTAAATAATTAAAAATGGTACAACAAGAAAGTAGATTATTAGTAGCAGATAACAGCGGAGCCAAAGAAGTCCTTGTAATAAGAGTACTTGGAGGCACTAAGAGAAGATATGCTTCAATTGGAGACCAAGTTGTTATTACAGTTAAAGATGCTACTCCTTCTGGAAATGTCAAAAAAGGACAAGTTTCAAGAGCAGTAGTAGTTAGAACTAAAAAAGAAGTTAGAAGAAACGATGGTTCTTACATAAGATTTGATAATAACGCTGTTGTATTATTGAACGATGGAGGAGAGATGAGAGGAACAAGAATTTTTGGTCCAGTAGCAAGAGAGTTAAGAGAAAAGCAATTTATGAAAATAGTGTCATTGGCACCGGAAGTATTATAATTAAAGAGTAATGCAAAAAAAGTTTAAAATAAAAAAAGGAGATACGGTTAAGGTTATTGCTGGAGCTGCTTTAGGTCAGCAAGGAGTAATTCTTGATGTTGACTATGTTAAGGAAAGAGTTTTTATAGAAGGTCTTTCAGTTGTTAACAAAAAACATGTTAAACCACAAAGTGATAAAGCTAACCCAGATGGTGGAATTATTGATAAAGATAGAAGTTTACATATCTCAAACGTTGCAATAGTCCATAATGGAGAGACAACAAAAGTTGGAAGAAAGTTAGGTGAGAATGGTAAGTTAGTTAGATTTGCAAAAAAATCAGGAGAGGAGATAGTATTATGAGTTACACACCAAGATTAAGAGATAAATACATGAATGAAATTGTTCCTGTATTAAAAGAAAAGTTTAAATACAAATCTTTAATGGAAGTTCCTATGGTTGAAAAAATTGTCATTAGCCAAGGAGTTGGAGAAGCAGTTTCTGATAGGAAATTAATCGAAAACGCAGTTAATGATTTATCTGAAATTGCAGGTCAAAAAGCTTTAATAGTTAATTCTAAGAAAGATGTATCTAACTTTAAGTTAAGAAAAGGGATGCCGATTGGTACTAAAGTAACTTTGCGTAGAGATAAAATGTATGAATTTTTGGATCGATTGATTTCAGTTGCTTTACCAAGAACCAGAGATTTTAGAGGTGTTAAATCTAAAGGAGATGGCAGAGGTAACTTTACAATTGGGGTAAAAGAAAGTATTATTTTCCCAGAAATTGATATTGATAAGGTAAAGAAAATTTTAGGAATGGATATTACAATAGTAACAAGCGCCAACTCTACTGAAGAAGGTAAAGCGTTATTAACTGAGTTTGGTTTTCCATTCGAAAAAAAATAAAGACAAAGAATTATGGCTAAAGAATCAATGAAAGCTAAAGAGCGAAAAAGAGCAAAACTTGCCGCTCAGTACGATGAAAGAAGAGCTATTTTAAGAAAAGCTCAAAGTGAAGGTGATTGGGAAGCAATGTTTAAATTACAGAAGCTTCCAAAAAACTCGATGTCAGTAAGAAAACATAACAGATGTCAACTTACTGGAAGACCTAGAGGATACATGAGACAGTTTGGTATTTCTAGGGTCACTTTTAGAGAAATGGCAGTTGCAGGTAAAATTCCTGGAATCACTAAAGCTAGTTGGTAAAAAATATTAAAAAAAAAGAAAAATGGTTACAGATCCAATTTCAGATTACCTTACAAGAGTAAGAAACGCGATAGCTGCAAAGCACAAAGTGGTAGAAATTCCCGGTTCAAATGTCAAAAAGGCAATTACTCAAATCCTTATGGATCAAGGTTACATCCTGAACTTTAAGTTCATTGAAGATAATAAGCAGGGTATTATTAAAATTGCATTGAAGTATAATAATAAGACTAAAGATTCAGCTATTCAAAATCTTACTAGAATAAGTAAGCCAGGTTTAAGAAAATATTCTGGTGTTGATACTCTCCCTAGAGTTTTAAATGGTTTAGGAATTGCGATTGTGTCAACTTCTAGGGGATTAATAACTGATAAAGAAGCAAGAAAACAAAAAATTGGTGGTGAAGTACTTTGCTACGTTGATTAAATTATAAGAAATGTCAAGAATTGGAAATGCACCTGTAATAGTACCAGAAGGAGTTGAAATAAATATTTCAGATGAAAATATGGTAACTGTAAAAGGTAAATTAGGAGAGTTAAAACAAACATTAAATGTTGCCATTAAAATTGCTCATAACGATGGAGAAATCACCCTATCAAGATCAAGTGACGATAAAGATATCAGATCTTTACACGGACTTTATAGATCTTTAATTAATAATATGATTGAAGGTGTTTCCAAGGGATTTGTTATTGAGCAAGAATTAGTCGGTGTAGGTTACCGTGCTAAATCTCAAGGACAAAAATTAGAACTTTCTTTAGGATTTTCGCACCCAATAGTTTTCGAATTGCCACAAGAAGTTAAACTCACAGCTACTACTGAAAAAGGAAAAAATCCACATATAAAGTTAGAGTCATTTGATAAACAATTAATTGGTCAAGTTGCTGCTAAAATAAGATCTTTTAGAAAACCAGAACCTTACAAAGGAAAAGGCGTAATATTTAAAGGCGAAGTAATTAGAAGAAAAGCAGGTAAAACTGCAGCAAAATAATTTTAAAAAAATGAGTAATTTAAAAGCTAATAGAAGATTCAGAATTAAAAAAAGAATCCGGAAAAACATCTCAGGCACTCCTTCTAGACCTAGACTTAGCGTTTTTAGAAGTAACAAACAAATTTACGCCCAGTTGATCGATGACGTCAACGGTGTTACTTTAGCATCAGCATCTTCTTTTGAAAAAGATAAAGATCAAAAAGGAAATAAAATTGACCAGGCCAAAACTATTGGAAAAGTAATCGCAGAGAATGCAATAAAAGCTGGAATTAAAGAAATAGTTTTCGATAGAAATGGTTATTTGTACCACGGTAGAGTAAAAGCATTTGCTGAATCAGCAAGAGAAAATGGATTAAAATTTTAATACAGAAGAATAATGGAAACGGAAAAATCAGTAAGAGCTACAGACGTAGAATTAAAAGATAGATTAGTTGCTATAAATAGAGTAACAAAAGTGACCAAAGGTGGTAGACACTTTAGTTTTTCTGCTATAGTTGTAGTTGGTGACGAAAAAAGTATTGTTGGTCATGGTTTAGGTAAAGCTAACGAAGTAACCGAAGCAATTTCAAAAGCGGTTGAAGACGCAAAAAAGAACCTTAAAAGGGTTGCTATTGTTAATGATACCCTACCACATGCTATCAAATCTAAGTTTTCTGGTGCACAAGTTTTCTTGAAGCCTGCTTCTGCTGGTACAGGTGTAATAGCTGGTGGAGCTATGCGTGCAGTTTTAGAAAGTGCTGGAATAAAAAATGTATTGGCTAAATCACAAGGTTCTTCGAATCCACACAATGTGGTTAAAGCTACAGTAAATGCTTTACTTTCTTTAAGAGATGCTAACAGCGTAGCTCAACAAAGAGGTGTAAGTATTGATAAAGTATTTAACGGATAATTAAGCTCATTATGGCAAAAATTAAAGTAACTCAAATTAAAAGTGCAATTAACAGACCTTCAAGACAGAAGTTAACCCTTCAAGCTCTTGGTCTAGGGAAATTGAATAAAACTGTTGAACATGAAGCAACCCCTCAAATTCTAGGTATGGTTGATAAAGTTGGACATTTATTAAAAATTGAAAAATAATTTATAAAGAAATTAAGTAATTATGAAATTACATACTTTAAAACCTGCAGAAGGATCAACAAAAGCGAAAAAAAGAGTTGGTAGAGGACAAGGTTCTGGCCATGGTGGCACATCAACAAGAGGACACAAAGGTGCTAAATCAAGATCTGGTTACAAATCTAAAATAGGATTTGAAGGAGGCCAAATGCCGCTACAGAGACGTGTACCTAAATTCGGTTTCAAGAATATTAATAGAGTAGAATACAAAGGCATTAATTTAGATACTATTCAAGTTATAATTGATAAAACTAAAACTAAATCTATCAATCCTGAGATGATTGTTGAGAATGGTTTAGCAAATAAAAAAGATTTAATAAAAATTCTTGGAAGAGGTGAACTTAAATCAAAAGTTAATATAACTGCTCATGGTTTTTCAGCAAAAGCCAAGTCTGTTATTGAGGGTTTGGGTGGTAAAACAGAGCTTATAGAAAAAAAGAAAGCAAACGCTGAATGAAAAATTTAATAAAAACATTAAAAGAAATTTGGGCAGTTGAAGAATTGAGAAAGCGTATTATGTATACACTTGCTCTTATTTTAGTATATAGAATAGGTTCTTTTATAGTTTTACCAGGTATAGATACAGATAGATTAGCTTCTGCTGCTGCAGGAGATAATAGTATTCTTAATCTTATCAATATGTTCGCAGGAGGTGCTTTTTCTAGAGCTTCCATTATGGCATTAGGTATTATGCCTTATATTTCAGCTTCTATTGTTATGCAGTTGCTGGGTATGGCAGTACCCACTTTTCAAAGACTACAAAGAGAGGGTGAGAGCGGAAGAAAGAAAATTAACCAATATACAAGGCTTCTGACTATTGCTATTTGCTTATTTCAAGCTCCAAGTTATATGGGCGCTTATGTTCCAGCAGAAGCTAGACTTAATGATTCTTTTTTGTGGTGGTTTCAGGTAACAGCAATATTAACAGCTGGGACTATGTTTGTTACATGGTTGGGAGAAAGAATTACAGATAGGGGAATTGGTAATGGAATATCATTAATTATTACTATAGGTATAATTGCAGGATTGCCAGGAGCTTTTTTCCAAGAATTAGGTGCTAAAATTTATGATGGTGGTTTGGTAATTTTATTGGTAGAGATGGTAATATTATTATTTGTTATACTTCTAACTATATTATTAGTCCAAGGAACCAGAAGAATACCAGTTCATACAGCCAAAAGAGTAATTGGAAGAGGATCTAGGCAAGCTTTAGCTGGAGGACAAAGAAGTTATATTCCTTTAAAAATTAACCAAGCTGGTGTTATGCCAATTATATTTGCACAAGCATTGATGTTTTTACCTTCTTTAATATTTCAGAATAGCTCATTTGGTGCTACATTTTCGAATATTCAAGGTTTTTGGTACAATGCGGTATTCTTTTTAATGATTGTAATTTTCACTTATTTCTACACAGCTATAATGATGAATCCGAATCAAATGGCCGATGAGTTAAAAAGAAACGGTTCATTTATACCTGGTGTAAAGCCTGGTAAAAAAACAGCTGATTTTATTGAAGGTTTGATTTCAAGATTGGTTTTTCCTGGATCTATTTTCTTAGGATTAATTGCAATTTTACCTGCTTTTGCAATGAATTTTGGAGTGCAACAAGGATTTGCTTATTTCTTTGGAGGAACTTCTTTACTTATTATGGTTGGAGTTGTATTAGATACGCTTCAACAAATTGAAAGTCACTTATTAAATAGACATTACGATGGGCTAATTAAAGGTGGTAGAATTAAGGGCAGGTCTTCATCATCAGCAGTGACGATGAATCAAGCTCTTTAAATCTTTTCCATGATTTTTTATAAAACTGGAGAAGAAATTGAACGAATTAGAAAAAGTTCTTTACTTGTTGGTAAAACTTTAGCAGAAGTTGCTAAAATAATTGAACCCGGTGTTACTACATTGGAATTAGATAAAGTTGCAGAAGAATTTATTAGAGATAATAATGCTGTCCCAGGTTTTTTGGGTTATGGTGGTTTTCCGAACAGCTTGTGTACATCTGTAAATAGTGCAGTTGTGCATGGAATTCCTAACAATGAACCTTTAAAAAATGGAGATATTGTTTCAGTAGATTGCGGCGTTTTAATGGATGACTTTTATGGAGATTCAGCATATACATTTATGGTTGGTGAAGTTTCAGACGAAATACAAAATCTTCTTAAAATTACACAAGAGTGTCTCACACGTGCAATCGGTCAGACTAAATCAGGTAATAGAATTGGAGACATTGGTTTTGCTGTTCAAAATCATGCTGAAAAAAATGGATTTGGTGTAGTAAGAGAATTAGTTGGTCATGGGTTAGGAAGATCTTTACATGAAAAACCAGAAGTTCCAAACTATGGAAAAAAAGGAAGAGGACATAAGATGAAACCAGGTTTAGTATTAGCTATCGAGCCTATGATAAATTTAGGGAAAAAAGAGGTGAAGCAACTTAAAGATGGTTGGACTATCGAAACAAAAGATCGTCTACCCTCTGCTCATTTTGAACACAATGTAGTTATTGCACTAGATGGTTCACCGGAAGTTTTATCTTCATTTGAAGAAATTGAAAAAGTATTAAATAATAAAAGTCAATAAATAGTATGGCTAAACAGACGTCAATAGAGCAAGATGGTACGATAAGCGAAGCATTATCAAATGCGATGTTTAGAGTCGAACTTGAAAATGGGCATATAATAACTGCACATATTTCTGGTAAGATGAGAATGCATTACATTAGGATTTTACCTGGTGATCGTGTTAAAGTAGAGATGTCACCATATGATTTAACAAAAGGAAGAATTACGTTTAGATACAAATAATTAAAAAATGAAAGTAAGAGCATCTATAAAAAAAAGATCTGCGGATTGCAAAATTGTAAGACGTAAAGGAAGATTGTATGTAATCAATAAAAAGAACCCTAAGTTCAAACAAAGACAAGGATAATATTATGGCAAGAATATCAGGAATAGATTTACCTAAAAATAAAAGAGGTGTCATAGGTTTAACCTATATATACGGCATTGGAAGAAGTACTGCACAGAAAATTTTAGCAGAAGCTGGAATAGATGAAAGTGTTAAGGTACAAGATTGGAATGACGATCAATTAGGAGTAATTAGAAAGCTTATCTCTGAGACTTACAAAGTCGAAGGGGCTTTAAGGTCTGAAGTTCAATTGAACATAAAAAGATTGATGGATATTGGCTCTCAAAGAGGAATAAGACACAGAAATGGGTTACCCTTAAGAGGTCAAAGAACTAAAAATAATTCTAGAACTAGAAAAGGAAAGAGAAAAACTGTTGCCAATAAAAAGAAGGCTACTAAATAATATTTAAGACATAATCTTATGGCTAAGCAATCAAAAAAGAAAAAAAACGTACAAATTAATCCACTTGGTGAAGCACATATACAAGCTTCATTTAATAACATCATCATTTCTTTATGCAATGATAAAGGTCAAGTAATATCTTGGTCATCTGCAGGAAAAATGGGATTTAGGGGTTCTAAAAAAAATACACCTTATGCTGCACAAATTGCAGCAGAAGAATGTACAAAAGAAGCCTTTGAATTCGGATTAAGAAAAGTAAAAGTTTATGTTAAGGGCCCTGGAGCAGGTAGAGAATCTGCGATAAGGAGCATTCATAATAACGGAGTAGAAGTCACTGAAATAGTTGATGTTACACCTATTCCCCACAATGGATGTAGACCCCCTAAAAGAAGAAGAGTATAAATTAAAACCATAAAAGTTTATTACATCGAAGGATACTGACCTTAATTCATGATAAACTTTTAATAAAAATAAAATAATGGCAAGATACAACGGTCCAAAATCAAAAATTGCTAGAAAATTCAGAGAACCCATTTTTGGTCCTGATAAAGCTCTAGAAAAAAAGAATTATCCACCTGGGATGCATGGTCCTAATAAAAGGAGGATGAAGCGTTCAGAATATGCAACTCAGTTAGCTGAGAAGCAAAAGGCTAAGTATACTTATGGAATATTAGAGAAACAATTCTCTAATATGTTCAAAAAGGCATCTGCTAAGTCTGGAATTACTGGTGAAATACTTTTACAGTTATGTGAACAAAGATTAGATAATGTTGTTTTTAGACTTGGAGTTTCCCCAACAAGAAGAGGTGCTAGACAATTGGTTTCGCACAGACATATTACTGTAAATGGTAAAATCGTTAACATCCCATCTTATTTATTGAGAATTGGAGATGTTGTTGGAGTTAGAGAAAAATCTAAATCTATGGTAATCATATCTTCCTCATTAAGTTCTGAAAAACAGGTTAATGAGTGGTTGTATTGGGATAACAACACTTTTACTGGTGAAGTTAAGGCAATACCAACTAGAGAACAGATTTCAGAAAATATTAAAGAACAATTAATTGTAGAACTTTACTCTAAATAATAGGAGTACTAAAAAAATAAATAATATGGCAATTTTAGATTTCCAAAAACCAGAAAAAGTAATAATGTTAGAATCGACTGACTTCAGAGGTCAGTTTGAATTTAGACCACTAGAACCAGGATATGGTATTACAGTTGGTAATGCACTTAGAAGAATTTTATTGAATTCTATAGAGGGTTTTGCTATTGCATCTATTAAAATTGAAGGAGTTGAACATGAGTTCTCTACTGTTAAAGGTGTTGTTGAAGATGTAACTGAAATAGTTTTAAATCTTAAACAAGTTAGATTTAAAAGACAAATTGAAGATTCAGATTTTGAAGAAGTCAATGTTACCCTTTCTGGACAAGAAACTTTTACAGCAGGTGATATTGGTAAATTCACATCATCTTTTCAGGTTTTAAATACAGACCATGTCATTTGTCACATGGAAAAATCAGTGAAACTTAATATCCAAATTACTATTGTAAAAGGTAGAGGTTATGTTCCAGCTGAAGAAAACAAAACAGAAAGCGCTCCTGTAGGTACTATTTTCACTGATTCTATATTTACACCTATTAGAAATGTTAAGTATTCTATTGAAAACTTTCGTGTTGAGCAAAAAACTGATTATGAAAAATTAATTTTTGATATTGACTCTGACGGATCTATTCACCCTAAAGAAGCTCTTAAAGAGGCAGCAAGAATTTTAATACATCATTTCATGCTTTTCTCTGATGAAAAAATAACATTGGACGAAGACGAAAAATCTGAAGCTGATGAATTTGATGAAACTTCTCTGCATATGAGACAATTGTTGAAAACAAGATTGGTAGATATGGATTTATCTGTAAGAGCTTTGAATTGTCTTAAAGCTGCAGATGTTGAAACTCTAGGTGAGCTTGTAGCTTACAATAAGAATGATTTACTAAAGTTTAGAAACTTTGGAAAAAAATCACTTACAGAACTTGACGATTTAATTGAATCTAAAGGTTTATCTTTTGGTATGGATGTATCAAGATATAAATTAGACAGAGATTAATTATATTTCTTCGTTTTAAATAATAGAACATGAGACACGGAAAAAAAACAAATCATCTAAGTAGGAAAACAGCTCACAGAAGTGCGTTGTTATCTAATATGGCTTGTTCATTGATTGAACATAAAAGAATCAATACTACTTTAGCTAAAGCTAAAGCTTTAAGAAAGTACGTAGAGCCTCTAATTACAAAATCTAAAGAAGATACGACTCATAACAGAAGAGTAGTTTTTAGATATCTTAAAAATAAGGATGCCTCTTCTGTACTTTTTAGAGATGTTGCTCCAAAAATCAGTGACAGACCTGGTGGTTACACAAGAATAATCAAGCTGAATAACCGACTAGGTGATAATGCTGAAATGGCGATGATTGAATTAGTTGATTTTAATGAATTATTAACCAAAGATCAATCTAAGAAGAAAAAGACAAGAAGAAGAGGTGGTAAGAAAGCTACTTCTGAGGTCCAGAAGCCTAAAGAGAACATCGACGCAATTGAAGATGCTGAAATAATAGAGGAAAGTTCTGAATCTATTAATTCTGAAAAGGAAGCTTCTGAAAAAATAAAAAAAGATGAATCTCCAAAGTCAGAAACTAAAAAATCTGAAGAAAAAGATGATTCCAAACCAACGGATCCTACTAAATAAGGGTAATAAAAATAATTTTATTTTAAAGGTAGTTAATAACTACCTTTTTTTTTGCATTAAAAATTTTCTTAGTCTTATAGTAAAAATTATTTTTGTAAAGTGAAATCAAAAGATATAAACACGGTTTTAGTTCTCTCAGACGGAACTATATTCAAAGGAAAATCCTGTGGGAAAATTGGAACGACAACAGGTGAAATAGCTTTTAATACGGGCATGAGTGGTTATCAAGAAATATTTACAGACCCCTCATACCATGGCCAAATAATTACCATGGCGAACGCCCATATTGGCAACTATGGAACTAATAAACTAGAAGTTGAATCTAATTCCTCCCAAATTAAAGGATTAGTAGTAAAGAAATTCGCACATCATTTTTCAAGATATGGAGACGACAATGAACTATTAAATGAATTTTTATTAAAAGACAATGTAGTAGGGATTAAAGATGTTGATACAAGAGCATTAATAAGTCATATAAGAGAAAATGGAGCGCAAAACGCCATTATATCTTCTGAGGACAAAACACTAGACGAATTAAAAGTCCTTCTTTCTAAAGCGCCTAATATGAAAGGCCTAGAGCTAGCATCTAAAGTCTCTACTAAGGAAACTTATGAAGTTGGAAATGGTAAATATAAAGTTGCTCTAATAGATTTTGGAGTCAAAAAAAATATAATCAGATGTTTAAATGAAAGAGATTGTATGGTTAAGGTTTTTCCTTTCGATGTTTCTCTTGAAGACGTTAAATCTTTTAATCCTGATGGTATACTGTTGTCTAATGGTCCTGGTGACCCTGAACCGTTAAAGGAATCTATCAATTTAGTTAAAGATTTGGTGGATTTAAATTTTCCAATTTTTGGTATATGCCTAGGACATCAAGTACTGGCTCTTTCTCAAGGTTTAAAAACAGAGAAAATGCACAATGGACACAGAGGAATCAACCATCCAATAAAAAATTTAATCACAAGTAAATGTGAAATAACATCTCAGAACCATGGGTTTGTTGTCAATAAAAAGGAAGTTGAAAGGCATTCTGGGGTGGCGTTGACTCATCTACATCTTAATGATAATACTGTAGCTGGAATATCTTTAATTGGTAAAAAAGCTTTTTCAGTTCAATATCATCCAGAATCGTCTCCTGGTCCAAATGATTCAAGGTATTTATTCGACCAGTTTGTAGAAAATATAAAAAACAATAACTAACAATGGGAACAATAGGACATATTCATGCAAGACAAATTTTAGATTCAAGAGGTAATCCAACCCTCGAAGTAGATGTTTTCACCTCAAATGGTGGTTTCGGAAGAGCAGCGGTTCCATCTGGAGCCTCAACTGGTATTCATGAAGCAGTAGAATTAAGAGATCTAGATAAAGGCATCTATATGGGAAAAGGTGTTTTGAAGGCTGTAGACAACGTTAACAACGTTCTTGCTAATGAATTACGAGGGATGCAAGTCCTTAATCAAAGAGATATTGATCAATTAATGATTCAAATGGATGGTACTGAAAATAAATCTAAGCTTGGTGCTAATGCAATTTTAGGTGTTTCACTTGCTTGTGCAAAAGCTGCTGCTAACGAAACAGGTATTCCTTTGTTTAGCTATGTAGGTGGTGTAAAAGCAAATACTTTACCTGTACCTATGATGAATATATTAAATGGGGGATCTCATGCTGATAATAAAATCGATATTCAGGAATTTATGGTGATGCCTTTCGGTGCGGAGTCATTCAGTGATGCTTTAAGAATGGGAACGGAAGTATTCCATCATCTAAAAAGTGTTCTTAAAAGCAAAGGGATGTCAACAAATGTTGGAGATGAAGGTGGTTTTGCACCTGGTTTAGGATCAAATGACGAAGCAATTGAAGTGGTATTGAAAGCAATTGAATCTGCTGGATATAAACCTGGTGTCGATATGTGGATTGCTCTAGATGCTGCAGCTTCTGAATTCTATTCTGACAAATCAAAAAAATATACATTTGAATCTACTGGAGATATTATGTCTTCAGAGGACTTAGTAGACTTTTGGAAAACATGGGTGAACAAATATCCAATTATTTCTATCGAAGATGGATTAGCTGAAGATGATTGGAGTGGATGGAAGTCATTAAGTAACGCACTTAGAGACAAGTGTCAATTAGTAGGTGATGATCTCTTTGTAACCAATACCAAGAGATTACAAAAAGGAATTAATGAAAGTATTGCTAACTCGATCTTAATTAAGGTAAACCAAATAGGAACCTTATCAGAAACAATTGATGCAGTAAATCTTGCATCAAATAGCGGTTACACCTCAGTGATGAGTCATAGAAGCGGTGAAACGGAAGATAATACCATTGCAGATTTAGCAGTAGCTTTAAACACAGGTCAAATTAAAACCGGTTCAGCTTCAAGATCTGATAGAATGGCTAAGTATAATCAACTACTAAGAATTGAAGAACAGTTAGGTAGTTCTGCCCATTTTCCAGGAAAAGACTTCAAATTTTTAAATGTCTAAAAAAGAAAAGAAAAATCGTTATAAAAAGTGGTTTTTTGTTTTACTAATATTCAATATTTCCTACTTTGGATATGACCTAATAAAAACACCTTCTTTTTTTTACCATTATCAAAGAGTTTTTAAAAAGGTTTTTTCACCACCTAAGATTCCATCAGGTAATTACACATATGGTATAGATATTTCACAGTATCAAGGAATTATTTCTTGGTCAAAAGTAAATAGTATAAATGGAGCTAATAAAATCCAATATGTCATTATAAGAGCAACTGCAGGGAAAAATCATAGAGATAGTTTTTTTACTTCTAATTGGAGGGAAACCAAAAAATATAGTTATTTGAGGGGAGCGTATCATTATTTTAGACCCAATGAAAACTCTACTCTCCAAGCACAGAATTTCATCAATAATGTAAAATTAAGTTCTGGGGACCTCCCACCAATTTTAGATATTGAAAAGGTAAGTCAAATCCAATCTAAAGAAAACTTAATAAAAGGGATTACTAATTGGCTAAAAATTGTAGAATCTCATTATGGGGTCAAACCTATTCTATACTCGGGTGCTCACTTTTACAACGATAATCTGAAGGAAAATTTTCACGACTATAAGTTATGGGTCGCTAATTATAATAAGTTAGAAAACCCGCTAAAATCAAGAGATTGGACCATGTGGCAATTTTCAGACAATGGTACTGCAGCTGGAATCAAAGGTCCTGTTGATTTGGATTTATTCAAAGGAAGTTTAGCAGAATTGCAAAAATATGCTTTAAAATAAATCATTTATTGTTTCTTTGTCATCATTATTAATTTAATAAACTAATTATATGAGTTCTAGCAAGGTCATTTATTACACAAAAACAGATGAAGCACCTGCTTTGGCAACCAATTCATTTTTACCGATTGTTAAATTATTTGCAAAAAGTGCAGGTATATCTATTCAATTAAAGGACATCTCGTTAGCAGCAAGAATTTTATCGCAGTTTCCTGAGTACTTATCTGAAAGTCAGAAGGTTGAAGATGATTTAAAATTTTTAGGAGATTTAGCTAAAGATCCTGAGGCAAATATTATAAAACTACCGAATATAAGTGCCTCAATTCCTCAATTAAAGTCTGCTATAAAAGAACTTCAGTCTAAAGGTTTTGCCATTCCAAATTATCCTGACAAATCTAATACTCCGGAAGAAATCAAAATAAAAAAAACTTACGATAAAATTAAAGGAAGTGCTGTAAACCCAGTCTTAAGAGAAGGAAATTCAGATAGAAGAGCACCAAAAGCAGTAAAGAATTTTGCTAAAAACAATCCTCACTCCATGGGGGCCTGGTCCAACAAATCAAAAACACATGTATCTAGTATGACTTCAGGTGATTTTTTTGGTTCTGAAAAATCTGCTACTTTTTCTGAAAAATCAACAGTTAAAATAACTTTTGAAGATACTAGTGGAGTTCAAGAAGTATTAAAAAATAATATTCCAATTTTAGAAGGTGAAATTATAGATACTGCCGTTATGAGCTTGGGGAAACTAGAAAGCTTTTTCCGTGAACAAATAACAGATGCTAAAAATAAAGAGATACTTTTTTCTCTACATATGAAAGCAACAATGATGAAGGTGTCCGATCCTATTATTTTTGGTAAATGTGTTGAAGTTTTTTATGATCAAATTTTTCAAACTTATAAAAATGAGCTTAGTAGTATAGGTGTGAATTTGAATAACGGTTCTGGAGATTTATTTAGTAAATTACATTTGTTAGATAATGATACTGAACAAAAGATACGTTCCTTAATTGATGAAGTTCATACTTTAAATCCAGATTTAGCCATGGTAGATTCTGATAAAGGGATTACCAATTTACATGTTCCAAGCGATGTCATTATTGATGCATCAATGCCTGCTATGATAAGGAACTGTGGAAAAATGTGGAATAAAAAAGGAGAATCACAAGATGTAAAAGCAGTTATTCCAGATCGTTCTTATGCAAGCATATACCAAGCTACAATTGATTTTTGCAAATTAAATGGTGCTTTTGACCCTACTTCAATGGGTAGTGTTTCAAATGTTGGACTAATGGCCCAAAAAGCTGAAGAGTATGGTTCTCATGATAAAACATTCCAGTTAGATAATACAGGAACTGTTAAAGTAATTAATTCTAAAAATGAAATATTATTAGAGCAAGCTGTAAGTAAAGGAGATGTTTTTAGAATGTGCCAAGTAAAAGATGCCCCTATTAAAGATTGGGTCAAGTTAGCAGTTTCAAGAGCAAAAGCCACCAATACACCAGCAGTTTTTTGGTTAGATAATAACAGATCCCATGACATTGAAATTATAAAAAAAGTAAATAAATATCTTCAGAATCATGAAACTGATTCTTTGGAAATCCACATACTTTCACCCAAAGATGCTACTGACTTTTCACTAAAGAGAATTAAAGAAGGTTTGGATACAATTTCAGTAACTGGAAATGTTTTAAGGGATTACCTTACAGACTTATTTCCTATTCTTGAATTAGGTACTAGTGCTAAAATGTTGTCTATTGTCCCATTAATGAATGGGGGTGGATTATTTGAGACTGGTGCTGGTGGGTCTGCACCAAAGCATGTCCAGCAATTTGTAAGTGAAGGTTATTTGAGGTGGGATTCATTAGGAGAATTTCTAGCATTATCGGTTTCTTTGGAACATTTAGGACAAAAAAATAAGGATAAAAAGTGTAGAATTCTTTCAGAAACTCTTGATCTGGCTACTGAAAAGCTTTTACTTGAAAATAAATCACCTTCAAGAAAACTCGGTAGTATCGATAATCGAGGGAGCCATTTTTATCTCGCTTTATATTGGTCAGAGTTATTATGTAATCAAAATGACGATTCTGATTTAGCAGACTCTTTTAAGGAGGTCTTCAGTTATCTAAAATTAAATGAAGATGCTATTAATAAGGAACTAATACAAGCTCAGTCGCAGGAGCAGGATATTAACGGTTATTATTTAACAGATATTGAGCTAACGAAGAAAGCAATGTGCCCAAGCTCACTACTTAATAAAATTTTTTCAGAAGCTTAGTTCAAAATTGGAATCTTAATTGAGCACGCACGTCCGTTTTTGAGGGGCCTTCAATTTCGTTTAGTCCAGAGCCTATGATATCACGATTGGTGTACAACCAATTCCCCCACCTTAGCCATAAATCAATTCCTTTCTTTATTTGATATCTTAAAGTTAAGTATGTTCTAGATCCTTGGTAATAATAGGCTGGTATTCTAAAATAATACAGCACATCGTTTTCATAACTGTATATACGAGAATTGTAGGAATCTGAGTCAAATAGAGCAAATCTTGCTGTAAAGGATAATTTACTTTCCTTTGGTTTATAAGTAACATCTTGTAGAATTAAAACCCCATTTTCTAAAACTCCTCCATTTCTATTATAACTGCAATATTCTACTCTATTTCTAATCCTTATTGACTCTGTAATTAAAGAATTAATATTTAGTCTGAAGTTCCATTGATCAATATCTGATAAGGGTGTGATATCTCTACCATTTTTTTCGTTCGAATTATAAGGTTTATTTCTATGTCTTATTCTTGCATAAATATTTAATTTTTTTGACGGATGATATAGTACTTGTAAAAATCCATCTATCCCATTAGAATTTGGTTGACTAACTTGATATTTCATCCAAGGAAATTTAAATTGATCTAAGTAGGCAGACAACTCCCAATAATTATTTAATTTGAAATCTATTCCAGCAAACAACCCCTTTTCATTTACTGGTCTGCTTCCCTCACTAATTGCATTAGAGAACATTGATTGATAATTTTGCCCATAACTTCTGTAGAGAATAGAAATACCTAACCTAGGATGTAACGAAGCCATAAGACCGTGAATGTTTGCTATTCCTCCATTTAAACTTCTACTGGATTCACCATATAAATTCACATTTCTCCTAACTAGGCTGTAATGAAAACCGCTAACTAAGTTTTCACTACTGTTAAAGTCATACTGATTGTAAGTACTAAGTTGACGATCTAAGGACCCATTGTATTTTGTATATGCACCAATAAAACCAAGTTTAATAAAGTTGTTTTCATAAGAAAGCTCTCCACCTAATATATTTTCTTCAATTACGTCTTTATCTTGAAGTTCTCCAATGGTTGTATGTATCCCTGAGGCTTGGAAACTACTTATAACCAGCGAGCCATCTTGCAATGATGTATCCTCAACTATATTGGCATCCAGCATTTTCTTAGATCCAAAAGCTAATAATTTAAATTCTTTCATTTTTACGGAAAATGCTCCACCTCTAAGAAAAGAATTTTCGTCGATTGAGGAATATGGTTTTATGCCTACCGCATTTCTTTTTAAACTCATAATATTTGAAGATTTTCCCATTGCTAAACCGGACCAAAAAGTGAGTCCCTGACCAAGTTGAATATGGTAATCTCCAAAGGCCAAAACGTCGATTTTGCCAACTTCTTTTAAGTAAAAATGTGCAGAGTAAAAGTCAAATCCTTTTGGAGAATTTATATTAAATAATTCATCTGCTTTAGGATTCCCTAAAAAAGTTTCTCCAGCATCTTTTTCGGTAGTAAATCCAAAACTTAAATGTTTTTGGTATTTAAATCGATACCTCATGTATAAATTATCTGGAGAGCCTAGAGTTTTACTATTGGGACTGCTCAACCAAGTGCTGTCGTCTAGATTAACTTGGCCACTTGTTGTATTTAAAACTCTTGAATATCGTATAAAAAAATCATTTTTCCCGTTTTTAAACATATCTAAAAGAGACAAATGTGTAGAATTGAAATTTTCATTTATAGTTACAAAGGGTAAAATTTTTCTGATGACATTGGAACTAAAAGTATTTAAAGATTGCAGTTCATATATATTTAAAAATTTGCCATATTTTTCTTTATGTTGAATTAAAGAACTTATTTGGAATTGATTAAGTATTAATAATTGTTCTAAATCATATTTAATTTCTTTTTTATTTAGATTGATAGGGTGTTCATAATAGAAATTTAGTTGATCGAAAAGTGTAGTGTAGTCTATATTCTCATCCTCATTATTTTCTGCAATATTTTCTATAGTTTGTTCTATTAAATATTGTTTTTTCATTTCCTTATAGGACGATGATGATTTTAATTTTATTTTTTCAATTGGGGTCTTCTCTTGAGCTGAAATAACAGTGTTAAGTAGACCGACAATTACTATTAAATATTTCAGTTGGGATTTCAATAGTTATTTAAAACAATAAGTAATAGAAATATCAGGACTCCATCCTAAATATTGATGCAGTTGAGTAGCAAAACAAAATATGAAATGCTGCTGTATTAAACTAAAGCCGAAACTTGCAAGATTTGGTTTAGTCCCCACACCACCATTTAATTTTAATTTATCATTAGGTTGATAATTAATTCCTGCTAAAAAGGATGCTGGATAATTAATATTTTTTTCTACACCAGTATGTAAGATTAATTCTTTAGAAAAATTATAACTAGCACCTAACATTATGTTAGTTGAAAGTCTCTCGTCATTATAATTGGCCAGCTTAGTAAATCCCAGATTATTAATAACAGCTCCTATTTTAATCTCATTTGTTAATGTTGCTCCCATTCCTATTGTTGCTGAAAATAACGATTTATTGTTGTAGAAATCACCTGCATTAATTTGGTAATAATTCATTTTAACACCACTATGGAAATTTTCTCCCATCATCATGGAATAACCTAATCCAATATTGTGCATTTGAAGATGTTTATTTCCGCTGTTAGAATAGTTGACTCCTAGCGCTCCTTTTTTTGTTGGTAATCCATATACAAAATTAGATGTGGTAAAGTCTTTTATAAGGAATGGTTGAAAACTGCTTATGCTAATGCTACTATTTTCTATTTTTGATAGTTGTCCTATGTTGTTATTGATACTCCAAATATTTTCGTTGTTGACGTCAAGTCCTGCCATTGCTGTGCTGAATGCACCGCTATTTTGAAATAGTTGACTAATGAATTGGGAATGATAAAATACTATTGATATAATAATTAATAAATATTTCATAGCTTAATTTACAAATAATGAATTAACTATCTTTTTCTGATAGTTGAAATGCTAAATATTTAATGGATTTCCCTAATTCAATCCATTTTTGTTCGTAGAATGTTCGGATTTTAAGAATTTCACTTAAGGTGTTAATTTCATTATCAATGTAGTTATTAATATTCTCAATGTCATTTAAAGTTTTATACTTCTTTTTTTCTATTTCCTCTTTTGTGAAATGATACAGTAAATCACTATCTGTTTTAAGATGTATGACACCATTTTTCTTTAAAAATGAGCAATATCTATTAATGAATAAGCTAGATGTTAGTCTTTTTCTGGGTTTTTTAGGCTGAGGATCTGAAAATGTGAGCCATACTTCATGAATTTCATTTTCACCAAAAAATTTATCTATATAATCTATTTTTGATCTTAAAAATTGAACATTGTTCAAGTTTTCTTCTAAAGCAATTTTAGCTCCTTTCCATATTCTGGCTCCCTTAATGTCTACGCCAATAAAGTTGATGTTTGGAAATAGTTTTGCTAATCCTACAGTGTATTCTCCAGCCCCACATCCTAATTCAAGAACAATTGGATTTTTGTTTTTGAAAATATTACTCCAAGAGCCCTTTACATCATGATCTTTATCTGAGTAATTTATTTTGGGTTGAATTACATTTGAGAATGATTTTAATTGAGAGAATCGTTTTAATTTATCCTTTCCCATCACCTTCAAATTTCCCACTTTTTGGTAAAATTTTAGTTTTTTCACCAAAAAATTCACCAAAATCTCTCATTGCATTTGCTAGTTGATCTTCGCTAGTTGCTTTTTCGTAACTGTTCGCAAGAGTCATAATAGTTTGGAACATCATTTTATTCATTTCTTCAATAGACATTTTCTTGGTCCATAAATCAAGACTAAAAGTTTCATTTTTTTGAGCATTCCACAAATAAATTAGTGCTGCAGAAGCATTTTCGCTTTCACCATCTCCTTGAGTTGAGCTCCATTGAAGATTTTCAGGAATTAAATTTTCATCCATTACCACTTCAATTGAGAATTTTTCTTTTTTTATTACTTTATTTTGGCTCATAAGTACTTAATAGTTTTTGAACATTTTTTTCTTTTAATATCTCTTTTATATCTAGATCTGTCGCTTTAGCATAATCCTCAATAATTCTATATCCTAGCCATATTCCTATGTGAGCGGGAGAGTCACTACCAAAATTCTTAGTATTTGGTCCTGGATTGAAGAAGTAGCTAATTTTATTAAAATTTTTTTCATATAAAATTTCCTGATCAATTATATATTGCCAAATATATTTTTCGTTGTTTACACACCATTCTAATTCATCTTTGTTATACCTAAATTTATTTTCAGGATCTTCATCTGGAAGAATCAAGTTCATTATATAACCAATTTTACCATAAGCTAGCATTCGGCTCAAAAAATCATCTCCCAAATACTGTGAATTATGAGTCATTAAGTAGCCAAAAAGAACGTCAGATATAATATATTTCTCATCCATTTTGTTTTTGATGTAGTTGGGTAACGACTCAGTTGGGAGGAGCTTTATTATATTATTCTCAGAACCTAAGTACATATCTAATCCAATCCAAATAATAGAGTCAAACTCGTGAACATCGGAATTAAATAAGGAAAAAAATGTTCCTATTTTTTTTGGGCTATATGTTTTTCCGAATAAGGTTTCATATCTTGAGAGTCCTTTACCAATCTCATTTTTATAATAATCTATATTGGTGAATTTCAATTGAATCTCTTGTAGTATATCTTTAATTATAGTATCGTTAATAAACAAGCTTAATTTTTGTTTTGTTTCGATAGAAATTGTGTTAGATAATATTTCTTCTTTTTTCCCAGCTCTAATCATTTTTACATAAAAATTCTCATAGAGTTCAGGGTAATTGCGAAACTTCTGGTGAATTTCATTAATGCTATCATTAGTCAAACTTTGATCCAACCTTATAACACTGTAATCTTTCCAGTCGTCGTTATTTAACTTAACAGTATTACTATTCGAGTTGCATGATGTTACTAAAATCATGAAACATATTTTTTTTAAATATTTAATATATTTTTTCAAAGCTTCTGTAAAAGTAAAATTTGTTCGTTAAAAAAATTTTATGTTTGCATAAATATATTTCAATGAATAAAATTTTCAGCTGTTTATTATTTTTTTTACCAATTTTAATACTTGGTCAATCAAATACATCAAATCCAATAATTGATCAACAAGAATTTAGAAAGGTAAGATTTGGTTTTTATACTCAGGGTTCTCTGGGGTGGTTAAATCCGGAACAACAAAAGATTTATTCAAGAGGAACTCTTGGTTTTGGATCCGGATGGGGCTTCGATTTAGAAATCAATTTCAATAAAAACACATCTTTACGTTCGGGGCTAAATCTATCTAATTTTAAAGCTGGTTTAAATTATTTCGATACAGATTTAAATCCAAATTTAGATGCAACTTATTTTGCACTAGATCAAAACGAAGATTTTATTAACTGGAATGAAGTTCTAACAAATACTACAATTCCAGATACAGTTGTATATCAATTATATTCAAGAAATTATAAAGTAAACTATTTAAATATTCCTTTAATCATAAAGTTCAAAACAAATGAAATTGGATATTTTACTTATTTTGGAGAATTTGGTGGGACATTAGGTTTTAAAACTAGTGCTAGTGTTAACGATGAAATTAAACCTTTTATTTACGATACCTCTTCTATGGGTTTCAATCATATTTTACCTAATACTAATCAAAAATTCATTGTTAAAGATATCAATATAGATAAGGGTACTCAGTCTATAAGAGTAGGCTTAAATATGGGTTTAGGTGCAGAATATAATTTGTCTGGCAGTACTGCTTTGTTTTTCCAAATCAATTATAATTATTTTTTGAATAATTTATTAGTTAAAGAAGAGAATGAGATTTTTCTTAGAAAAGTAGAAAATAATGGTGCTTTCAAAAAGGTTGGAGTCAAAGCAATTCCTGGAAGTGTTGTTTTATCTTTGGGAATTATTTTTTAAAATTCTTCAACATTTATAAGTTCTTTTTTTAACCTTCTTAAATTTACAATTGTGAGTTACAAAAAAATAGAAGAATACATTGTTAGGTGGCTATCTGACTATGTCTCAAATTCAGGAACTAAAGGTTTTGTTGTAGGTGTTTCTGGAGGTGTTGACTCTGCAGTTACTTCCACATTATGCGCAAAGACTGGTTTACCGACTCTTGTCATTAATATGCCCATTCACCAAAAAGCTAATCAATTTGATAGAAGCAACGAACATATTGAATGGCTGACCAATAACTTTAACAATGTAAAGGGCATCCAGTCTGATTTGACAAAAGTTTTTGATTCCTTTTCTAAAATTCACCCTAAAAGTGAAAGTGATCTTTTGTCAATGGCTAATTTAAGATCTAGAATAAGAATGGCTAATTTATACGTTTATGCTTCAAATAATCAATATTTAGTTGCTGGAACAGGTAATAAAGTAGAAGATTTTGGTGTTGGATTTTATACAAAGTATGGTGACGGCGGTGTTGATATTTCACCCATTGCAGACTTAATGAAATCTGAGGTTTTCTCATTGGCTAAAATATTAAATATAGTTCAGAGCATTCAAGATGCTGCACCTACAGACGGACTTTGGGATGACGATAGAAGTGATGAAGAGCAACTAGGAGCAACATATGACGAGTTAGAGTGGGCTATGAAGTATGCTGCTAAAAATTTAAATTCACAATTGACATCAAGACAAAAAGTTGTACTTGGAATCTATAAAAGGCATCATGAAGCTAACACTCATAAAATGATTCCGGTACCAGTTTGTAAAATACCTGTAGAATTACAGAAAATATAATCTTAAAAACATCTATTTGGGATTACATCTCGCATTATTCCGTAATTTAAATTACTTTTTAAAATGATTCTGGGGCTATCTCAATATTTAGCAAGTCAACATCTTTCGACATGGGTATTTGACATGCTAATCTACTATTTTGTTTAGAGTCCCAATTATCATCAAGCATTGCTTGTTCTGAATCGGAAATAGTTGGTAATAAATTTTCTGAATTGACGTAAACATGACAAGATGCGCATAAAGCCATTCCGCCACAGGTACCCTCAATTGGATAGTTGTGAATTTTAAGAACTTCCATTAAATTCAGATTCATATCAATAGGTGCAGAGACTGTTTTTTTTTCGTTATTTCTATCTTTAACAATAATTTTGATATCCATTTAAAACCCTTTGATTCCAGTTACCGTAGTATATTTTAATACATTATTTTTTTCAGGATGAATTTTCTTAAATGCTGACTGAACCATTATTGCAGCTTCATGAAAACCACATAAAATTAATTTGAGTTTACCATCATAGGTGTTCACATCACCTATAGCGAAAATTCCATCTACATTGGTAGAATAGTCTGTTGAATTATTTACTTTAATTGCATTTTTTTCTATCTCTAAGCCCCAATTTCCAATAGGTCCTATTTTTGGAGAAAGTCCAAATAGCGGCAACCAATTATCGCATTTGATATTCTGAGTTTCTTTATTTTTAGATCTGACATTTAAAAATATATTATCTTCTTTTTCATCTAATGAGTAAACTTCAGAATTTAAGATCATTTCAATCTTTCCTTCTTTAGCATAATTTAGTGCTTTTTGAACGGAATCGTTATGAGCTCTAAAATTATCACTTCTGTGAATTAATTTAACACTTGCTGCATAATTCTCAGCAAAATATAGAGCCCAATCCAGTGCACTATCTCCACCACCAGAAATAACAATATTTTTTTTATTAAAAATTGAAGGCTCTTTAACAATGTAGTGAATGTATTTTTTTTCTAGTGTATGAAGATTTTCAATTGGAGGTTTTCTGGGTTTAAAAACACCTAAACCACCTGCAATAGCTACTACAGGAGCAGTATGAACTGTGCCCTGTGTCGTGGTAACTGTAAAATTTCCGTCTTTATCTTTTTCTAAAGTCTCTGCAGTCTCACCCAAGGTAAACCCAGGGCTGAACGGCTTTATTTGTTCCATCAGTTTATCAACAAGAACAGACGCTTGTATAGTTGGGTAACCAGGAATGTCATAAATGGGCTTTTTTGGATAAATTTCAGCACACTGACCTCCAGGGATTGGAAGAGCATCTATTAAGTGGCATTTTAGCTTTAGAAGTCCAGCTTCAAAAACAGTAAAAAGCCCAACTGGCCCTGCACCAATAATAATAATATCTGTTTTAATCATTTCTTTTATTAAACAAGGAATTTTAAAGCTCTTTATTGGAATTAAAAACTTTTTCTTTGAGATTATTTTTATACTCTTTCAGCTTATTGTAAATCATGGTATCACTACTTCCTAATATTTGAGCAGCAAGTATTCCTGCATTTGCAGCACCGTCTAAGGCAACTGTAGCCACTGGAACTCCTTCAGGCATTTGTAAAATAGATAAAACAGAATCCCAACCATCAATCGAGTTTCTAGACTTAATAGGAACTCCAATTACCGGTAAGTTAGTTATAGAAGCAACCATTCCTGGTAAATGTGCGGCACCACCTGCACCCGCAATAATAGTGTAAATGCCATTTTCTTTGGCTTCTTTGGCATATTTAAACATGAATTCAGGTGTTCTGTGAGCAGAAACAATTTTAATATCAGTTTCAATCTCGAATCCGTTTAAAAAATCTATAGCTTTTTGCATGATTGGCAGATCACTTTTGCTACCCATTATAATTCCAACTTTTTTCATTTTATTGATGTTACTTTAACTGTGTTTTTTATTTTTCTTCCAGCTTCTATAGCTGCGTTTACATCTTCATTAACGACGGTAATATGACCCATTTTTCTGTTAAGTCTTGATTTTTTCTTTCCATAAAAATGAGTGCTAACCCCAGGAATATCAAGAATTTTTTCAATATTTTTATATATAACATCTCCTTCAATTTTGTTTTCACCAACAAGATTCACCATCACCCCAGGAATTTTAATTTTGGTACTTCCAAGAGGTAAGTTTAGGATACATCTTACATGCTGGTCAAATTGTGAAGTTAGACAACATTCTATAGTGTGATGACCTGAGTTATGAGGTCTAGGTGCAACTTCGTTTATGAGAATTTCGTCTTGATCGGTAACAAACAATTCAACAGCTAAAAGACCAATGCAATTAATTTTTTTTGCAATATTAATTGCTATTGCTAATGCTTTTTTTTCAGTTTCCTTTGAAATGTCAGCTGGACACATAATATATTCAACCAAGTTAGAATCTTCATTAAATTCCATTTCTGTTACAGGAAAACATCGCTCCTCTTTTTGATTTCTGGCTACTATTACGGATATTTCTTTTTTAATATTAACCTTTTGCTCAATTAGGCAAGCCAACTTTGGTAAACTTTTTAAATCGTTTAAATTTTTTACAATTTTAACTCCTTTACCGTCATAACCAAATTGTGCACTTTTCCAGACTGCTGGTAAAGCGATATTTCCGCTTTTATAATCTTCAAGAATTGCGCTTACTTCTGAATAGTTCTTATAGTCAGAAGTAGGTAAATTATTTGTTCTGTAGAAGTCTTTCTGAATAGACTTGTTTTGAATTATTCGAAGAGTATTGGATGATGGATAAACGTTTTTACCAATTTTCTCTAAATATTCAAGAGCATCAGTATTAACATTTTCTATTTCTATAGTTACAACATCTACGTCCTTGCAAAAATTAATAACATCATCGTAATTTGTTAAGTCACCAACAACGAATTCATTACAAATATTTTTACAAGTAGCATTTTGATCTGGATCCATTACTTTAGTGAAAATATCGTATCTAATGGTATCGTAGAGTAACATTTTTCCAAGTTGACCACCTCCAAGAATACCAAGCTTAAAATCTGAACTAAAAAATTGTCTTTGATCCATTTACTGTTATAAACAAAATACAAATGTAACTTACCAAATTAAAGAAACAATCATTTTTCTGTAAAATGAAATGATTACATTTGATTGATAAACAAAATGAAAAAAGTTAAACTTCACGATAAGCAATTCAGATTATTTATTGAGTCTGGAATTATTACTTCAAAAATCAAAGATCTTGCAGAAGTAATAAACCATGATTTTGCTAATAAGAAACCCATTTTTTTGTGTGTTTTAAACGGCTCATTTCTTTTTGCTTCCGAGTTGATAAAAAGATTTAATTATGATTGTGAGGTTTCTTTTGTGAAATTAGCTTCCTACGAAGGAGTTCAGACTACTGGAAAAATTAAAAATCTAATTGGTTTAAATGACGAAATAAAAAATAGAAATGTTATTGTTGTAGAAGATATAGTAGATACTGGAAATACTATTTATTCAGTTTCTGAACAATTAAAAAAACACCACCCCTCTTCAGTTGAAATAGCAACTTTGCTTTATAAGCCAGAAGCTTATCAAAAAAGCATTCCAATAAAATACCCCGCTATTGAAGTCGGTAATGAGTTTTTAGTTGGATTTGGGTTAGATTACGATGGTTTGGGAAGAAATTTAGAAGATATTTATATAATAGAAGAAAATAATTAAAATGCTAAATATTGTATTATTTGGACCTCCAGGGGCAGGTAAAGGAACACAAGCAGTGAGAATTAAAGACCATTATTCTTTAGTTCATCTATCTACTGGAGATATTTTTCGTCATAATATTAAAAATTCAACAGAACTAGGGGTTATGGCTAAAAGTTACATGGATAAAGGGGAATTAGTTCCTGATGAAGTTACTATCAAAATGTTGGAGTCAGAGGTTTTAAAACATCCAGATTCATCTGGTTTTATTTTCGATGGATTTCCTAGGACTACTACTCAAGCGAAAACATTAGACGATTTTTTACATTCAAAAAATATTTCTATCACTAAAATGATAGCTCTAGAAGTATCTGACGAAGAACTAATAGCTAGATTATTACTTAGAGGGAAAGATAGTGGAAGACCAGACGATCAAAATAGAGAAGTTATTGCAAATAGAATAAGAGTATACGAAGAGCAAACTTCAATTTTAGCTGATTTCTATCGATTACAGAATAAATTAGTTTGTGTTGACGGTATTGGAACAGTTGATGAAATTACCGACCGTTTATATACAGCTATAGATAATTAACTATGTCATCAAGTAACTTTGTAGATTATGTCAAGGTCTGTTGTAGGTCGGGAAAGGGTGGCTCTGGATCAAAGCATTTTCATAGAGATAGGACCACAGCTAAAGGTGGCCCAGATGGTGGTGATGGAGGCAGAGGCGGACATATTATCATTAAAGGCAGTAAGCAAATTTGGACGTTACTTAGTTTAAAATACCGTAAACATATAATTGCTCCACCAGGAGAGTCAGGTGGTGCCAATTTATGCAGTGGAAGATTCGGTAAGGATGAAGTTATAGAAGTTCCGCTGGGGACAGTAGCAAAAGATGCTGAAACTGGTGAATTCCTATTTGAGATTACTGAAGATGGTGAGGAAAGAATTTTATTAAGTGGAGGCAGAGGTGGTTTAGGTAACAATCATTTTAAGTCCTCTACTAATCAAGCACCAAAATATGCTCAACCAGGAGAATCTGGAAAAGAAGAATGGAAAATTTTAGAATTGAAGGTCTTAGCAGATGTTGGTCTTGTTGGTTTCCCAAATGCCGGAAAATCTACTTTGCTCTCTGTTCTTTCAGCAGCAAAACCCGAAATAGCAAATTATCCATTTACCACAATAGTCCCTAATTTAGGTATTGTAGCATACAGAAATCACAAATCCTTTATTATGGCTGATATTCCTGGGATAATTGAAGGTGCTCATAAAGGAAAAGGTTTAGGACATCGATTTTTACGTCATATTGAAAGAAATTCTGTTTTATTGTTTATGATCCCTGCAGATTCCGATAACGTCATTAAAGAATATCAGGTATTATTAAACGAATTAAAACTTTACAATCCAGAACTTTTAGACAAAGAGAAAATGTTGGCTATAACTAAAAGCGATCTTTTAGATGAGGAATTAAAAATAGAACTTAAAGAAGAACTTCCTGAAAAAATTAAAACTGTTTTTATTTCTTCTGTAGCTCAGTCTGGTTTAACCGTACTTAAAGATAAAATCTGGAAAATGATTCATAATGAGTTGGTTTAATTCTTTAGAAATTCTTGATCAGAAAATTACTATTTTATTAAATGGTTCTCATGTTACTTTTATCGATAGTATTATGTGGGCAGTTTCAAAACCTATTTTTGGGTTTCCATTTTACATCTTATTTATATATTTATTTTTCAAAAATTACAATGCTAAAAGTGCTTTTACGATTATTTTATTGATGGGATTAACGGTAGGTTTGGGAGATTTTATAGCCCACGAATTGGTTAAAGAAACCATTCAGAGATATCGTCCTAGTCATAATTTAGAGATATCACATCAATTAAATTTTGTCAATAATTACAAAGGAGGACAATTCGGGTTTGTTTCGAATCATGCTACAAATATGACTGTTGTAGGATTATTAACTTTTTTATTTTTAAAAAAAACCTATCCTAAATCTTGGATTTATTTAGTGATTTTTGTGTTAACTATTTCTTACAGTAGAATTTATTTAGGAGTTCATTATCTATCTGATATCTTTGGTGGATGGATTCTTGGTATCATTTTGTCTTTATGTTCTTACAGAATTTTTAAAAATTTAATTTCATAAAACATGATTGCAGCTTTAGTAGTATTTGTTGGTGGGGGAATTGGTGCAGTTTTAAGATATTTAATATCAAAAGCTACTCTACTTCTTTACAGTGGACAATTTCCATTGGCTACGATTATTGCAAATGTTTTTTCTTGTCTAATTATGGTTTTGTTTTTGTACATCTTTTCGTATACGAAAATTAATAATCCAAACCTTAAGTTATTTTTCTTATTAGGGATTTGTGGAGGCTTGAGTACTTTTTCAACTTTCAGTTTAGAAACTGTTAATCTTTTGAAAAATGGAGATTATTATTGGGCCTTAGCAAACATTGTTTTAAGCATCGTAATTTGTTTAGGAATTCTTATTTTTTTCGTTAAAAAAACAATTTAGTCTTCTTTACAAGAGACTAGTATTTCAGGAAAGTCCTCCTCATTTCTCATGGCCTCTTCGAAATTAGCATATCTACTCACAATTTTATCTAAACTACAATTACAAAATAGAGAATCTAATTTTGCTCTTTTACATTCGTTTAGATAAATTTCTTTATCTTTTTTTGACCATCCTCCACAAGAAGAGCTAAAAATTATTATTGATACTACAGCAATGAATTGAGTTAATATTTTCATTTTTTTCATTTTAAAGTGTCATTTTTAATTTTTGAGCGCTTTCTACCCCTTTTTTTTATGGACTTTGGTTCAATACCTATAAATTTAGAATTTTCTTTTAATATATCTTTTATGGAATCTTTAGAATTGTTTTTCTGATCTATATCATTGTTTGGAATATCTATGTATACCTTTTCAAGACTATCTCGTAAATCTTTAAGCAAGCTGTCAAATAATACAGGTTTTTGAGAATAGTACTTAATAGATTTTTCAAATTCGTTTCTATTGACACCTTTATCTTTTAAAATCTGAAAAATAATATTATTAACGCTGTCTTTTGGAATTAAAGTAAACTTTTTGTTGTTATAAATATGTGCATTTGTAAGCCATATTTTTTTTATTATATCTCGAAAATCATTATCAGAGATAGCGCTTTTATTAATATATTCATCAGTTTGTTCTTCAACACAATTAGTTGCAAAAACTAAAAATAATAAACAGATTATTGTATTCTTCAATTTTTAAATTTTAACCGCATGGAGTTTGTTTTTTCATTCAATACACCTTTGTGGTATACTCTTTTTCCATTTACATAGGTACTATTTATAGAACTTGAAAAATTATAACCTTCGAAGGGTGACCATCCGCATTTATAAAGGATATTTTCTTTGTTAACTGTTGTGTTTTTATTTTGATCAATTAAAACAAAATCTGCATAATATCCTGGTCTCAAGTAGCCTCTTTTTTCGATTTTAAAGCAATCTGCAACATCATGGCTTATTTTCTTTACTAGCTGTTTTAAAGATATTTGCTTGTTTTTTTCTAATTCTAAAAGAGCTAATAACGCATGCTGAACTAATGGCCCTCCAGAAGGTGCATTCAGATATCCATTCATCTTTTCTTTTCTGGTGTGCGGAGCGTGATCTGTAGCAATAACATCTATTATGTCACTGTTGATTGCATTTATTAGACTTTTTCTGTCGAACTCTGTTTTAACTGCTGGATTCCATTTTATTTTGCTTCCATTTTTTTGATAATCTTGATCATTGAACCAAAGGTGATGAATGCAACATTCAGCAGTAATTTTTTTTTCCTTTAACTCTAATTCCGATTTAAATAATTCTAGTTCTTTTGCTGTAGAGATGTGTAATACATGTAATCTACTTTCGTATTTACTAGCAAGGTCTACCGCCATAGAAGAAGACAAATAACAAGCTTCTTCAGATCTTATAGCTGGGTGCATTTCAAAGGGGATATTAGAGCCATATTTTTCTTTGAAAATTGCTAAATTTTTTTGAACTGTTTGTTCATCCTCACAGTGAGTAGCAATGAGTAAGGGACTGTTTTTAAAAATTTGAGATAATGTTTCCTTATTGTCCACTAACATGTTACCTGTAGATGAGCCCATAAAAACTTTAATCCCACAAACATGCTCACCTTCAGTTTTTAAAACTTCTTTTAAATTGTCATTATTAGCGCCCATGAAAAATGAGTAGTTAGCGACTGAATTTTGCTTTGCAATTTGATATTTTTCTTCAAGAAGTTGTTGAGTCACTGTGTTTGGTACTGTATTTGGCATTTCCATGAAACTTGTAATTCCTCCAGCTACAGCAGCTCTAGATTCCGTAAAAATATTTGCTTTTTCTGTCAGACCTGGTTCTCTGAAGTGAACCTGATCGTCTATCATTCCAGGAACAAGTAGTAAATTGCTAGCATCGAATTCTTTGTCAAAAGTTCCTGATATTGATTGGTTGCTTATTTCAGAAATAAAAGAGTCTTCAATGGCTATATCTCCAATAAACTCTTTATTTTCATTAGTGATTTTTGCATTTCTAATAATGAGTTTATTTTTCAAATTTCTTAAATCTTAATTTTAATACTCCCAAAAAGGCTTCTTTGAATATTCCAATATTCATTTTTGATTTTCCAAGCTCTCTGTCTTTAAAATGAATTGGAATTTCTTTAACATTGAATCCCAATTTAATAGCACTATATTTCATTTCTATTTGGAAAGCATATCCGACAAACCAAATCTCGTCTAAGTCTATTTTTTCTAAAACTTTACTGGAATAACATTTAAAACCTGCAGTTGTATCTTTTATTTTTATTCCTAAAACTATCCTTGCATAAAGCGAAGCGTAATAAGAAAGCCAATATCTTGTCTTAGGCCAGTTGATAACCTTTCCTCCCATTACATATCTAGAACCAATGCACATGTCTGCACCATTTTTATGGCAAGTATGAAGAAGTCTTGGTAAGTCATCTGGATTGTGAGAAAAGTCCGCATCCATTTCAAAAATATAATTGTAGCCTTTTTCTAAAGCCCATTTAAATCCGTGTATGTATGCTGTTCCAAGTCCAGATTTTTCTCTTCTTTCTTCTAAAAAAATACGATCACTTTTTTTAATAAGGTTTTTAACAGAGTTAGCAGTTCCGTCTGGGGATCCGTCATCAACAATTAAAACGTGGAAATTATCTTTTTTATTAAGAACAGCTTTAATTATACTTGAAATATTTTCAATTTCATTATAAGTAGGTATAATTACAAGGCTCTTCATATTTATCATGAAACATTTCTATTTAAACAAATAAACGAATTAATTTTATTAAATAAATATACCTTAACTATTATTAACTTTACTGCACTTTGAAAAAAATTATAGTATCAATTTTATTGTTTCCTGCTATTTTAATCGGCCAATTTAATAATGTCATTTTACACGACCACTGGATACAAGATTCTCTAATTACTACTTACGATGGAGAATCAGTTTTCAATGAGGTTTGGGGGTTAGAATTAAACAATGAAAAGTATGCTGTTGTGGGTTCAACAATGGGGACTCATTTTTTTAAAATCGTCAATAATAAATTGCAAGAAATAGATTTTGTAAGTGGTAAATATGCGGGATCGCAAGCTGTTCACAGAGATTATCACGATTTCAACGGTTATCTATATGCAGTTTGCGACGAGAATATAAGTTCATTACAAATTTTTGATTTAAGCTATCTTCCTGATAGCGTTCATTTGGTGTATGATAGTGATTCTCTTATTGTAAGAGCACATAATATTTTTATAGATACCGCTAATGCCAAAATGTATGCTTGTTCCGTTACTTCTCTAAATCAATTTAACGCTATGAATGTATACGATTTAACCAATCCTATTTCACCTCAACTAATTTACAGTTATGATGAAGTGGGGCACGTTCATGATGCTTATGTATACAACGATACAGCTTTTCTAAATTGCGCTTCGAATGGTCTAAAAGTGATAAAAAGTTCCAACTCTTCTTTTATTCAGATTGGCGAAATAAATATTTATCCTGACAAAGATTATAATCATTCTGGATGGATTAACGCTTCAAAAGATACCTATTTGATGTGCGATGAAGCCTTGGGTAAAGATGTTAAGATTTTAGACGTTTCCGACCTTAACGACATTCAAGTGAAATCTCTTTTTAATTCTGCAATGGGAGATGACGAAACGTCTGTCCCTCATAATGTTATTATCCGTGATAACATTGCTTATTTAAGTTATTATCATGATGGACTTCAGATATTTGATATAAGTAATCCAAGCGCACCTAGGAAAATAGCTTTCTATGACACTTATTTACCCAACCCAAATGTTGCTTGGGCAGGTGCTTGGGGAGTTTATCCATTTAATAAGAGCAATCTAATTTTAGTATCTGATAGAACTTATGGTCTTTTTTTACTAGGTTTTGAAAAACCTCCAGAAGTAACAGAAATCCCATTTTTTATATTTCCCAATCCTGCTGAAGACTACCTTTATTTTTACATGGAACATTCAGGATTGCCGGATTACAGTTTAAATGTTTATAATAATTTTGGGAAATTAGTAGATCAATTTAGTGTAAACAATAATTATCTTAAAATCGATTTATCTAATTACAGCTCCGGGCTTTATATTGTAGAATATCAATCAAATTTTGATTCTTTGACCTTCAGTAAGAAATTTTTTGTCAAGTAAAAGAATTAACACTATAGTTTAAAATAAATTATCTACATACATTTGGAATATGATTAGAAGTAATGACGAAATTTTTGATGCTCTAAAAAGTGTTTTAGAGCCAGACTTAGGTAAGGATATTATTACCTTAGGATTGGTATCTGATGTTAAGTTTTCAGAAAATAGTATTTCTTTCTCGGTTCAAATGAAAAATGCAGCCATGCACGCAAGAAAAAGAATGGAAGATGCGTGTGCATTTGCAATAGAAAGAAAATTTGGAAAAGATATTACAGTAGAAGTTAACGTTCAAGCTTTAAAAAAATCAGAAGCTGCCCAAAGTATATTGCCAAATGTTAAAAATACAATTGCTATAGTTTCTGGTAAAGGTGGTGTAGGAAAGTCAACAATTGCTGCAAATACAGCGGTAGGTTTAGCAAAAAAAGGTTTTAAGGTTGGAATTGTAGATGCAGATATTTATGGGCCATCTATCCCAATGATGTTTGATGTTTTGCACTACAAACCATTATCAAGACAAGTTAATAATAAACAATATATTGTACCAGCTGAGAATTATGGAGTTAAAATTCTATCAATCGGTTTTTTTGCTGAATTAGATCAGGCAGTAGTTTGGAGAGGGCCAATGGCTGTCAAAGCCTTGAAACAGTTAATTTTTGATGCTGATTGGGGTGAATTGGATTATCTTATAATTGATACTCCCCCTGGAACAGGAGATGTTCACTTGTCTATTGTTCAATCTTTGCCACTAACCGGTGCAGTTGTAGTTACAACTCCACAGTCCGTTGCTTTAGCAGATGCTAAGAAGGCAATTGCTATGTTCAAAATGGATAATATTAATGTACCTATAATTGGCTTAGTTGAAAATATGTCTTGGTTTACCCCAAAAAATCATCTCGATGAGAAGTATTTTATATTTGGTGAAAATGGAGGGGAAAACTTATCAAAATCTCTTGATATTAGTCTCTTGGGTAAAATCCCATTGGTTCAGAGCATTCGTCAAAGCGGTGATGCAGGACGACCAGCCGTTTTACAACAAGAAACAGTAGTAGAGAAATACTATGACAACTTGTGTGATGAATTAATGAAGAATATTGACCAAAGAAATGCTAACTTAGAGGGTACTAAAGTAGTAGAAGTTGAATATGGTGAACCTAAATGCTCAAAATAGAAAGTGAATAAAACTAAAGAAATAGTACTTAAGGCTATTGAAGATTTAAGACCTTACCTTCATAATGACGGAGGAGATATGGAGCTAGTTGAAATAACTAAGGAAAATAAAGTCATAGTAAAATTACTAGGCGCATGCCAAACCTGCTCTGTAAGTTCTGTCACCATGAAAGCTGGTTTGGAAGAAAATTTAAAGGTTTTGGCTCCAGAAATAACAGCAGTTGAAGCCTTGCAAAACTAGATTAAAATTCAAATTGTAAACCTATTGATGGGAGTCGTGTTCCTGTAGTGTTCGAGATTCTATTTAGTTGATATCTGTCCGGCTCATTCGGAACAGGTGGCAAGGTTAATTTATTACCTTGAATATCTGTAGCAGCAACCCAGCTAGGAGGTAATTCAGCCTGATAATTATAAAGATTTTGAATATCTAAATATACATTTAGAGTTACTTTCTTCCAATACCATTTTTTATCGATTCTGATGTCTAAAGCGTGGTTTGATTTTAATCGTTCTCCATTTAGCCTATTGTAATCAAAAACACCAAATGAATTGACATCCCACACGTAAGTGTAAGAAGACGTAAGCGTGTCGTATGGTGTGTAAGGAGATCCACCTGAAAATCTAAATTTCATTCCGATTTCCCAATCATTCTTTAACTTAATTCCTCCAGTTACACTCACAATATGTTTATTATCCCAGGCAGAAGGTTTGTAGTTATCGCTTTTGTCTCTGAATTCACTTCTGACCCACGTGTAGGCCAATATTCCATAAAATGATTTATTTAATTTTTTTTGAGCTAAAAATTCTACACCATAAGATCTGCCTTGTGATGTACTGGTCACTGGCTCATTACCAATGACCCCAAAGTCACCACCTAAATTGGCAAGTGATATACTATCGCCAAGTAAAAAAGGATAATTATCGTATAATTTATAAAAACCCTCTAAAGTGATTTTGCTGAAATTTCCTGGATTCGTTTCTAATCCTAAAACAATATGTTTATTGGTTATGTATGTAATTTCATTATTCTTATTTACTAAATCATTATTATTATTTCGATAACCCATTACGGTATATGCAGGTAATTGATAGTATTGACCTACGTTGAAATTTAAACTGGTTTTTTCACCTAATGCATAGGCCAAACTAAATCTGGGAGAGAGTTGTTTCAATGGGTTATTCATTTGTTTTGAGTATGAATTTTGATCTATTCTCAATCCAAAAGATGCAATTAATTTATTTTCCAAAGCTTTTTTACTTATTTGACCAAATAAGCTGCTTTTAACAAAATTAAGTTTGGATTCGAAGCTTAGGGTATCTTCAATGTTTTGATAAATAATTCTCTGATAGGTGCTGTTTTTAAATGTCACCTGCTCAAAACCAGTTCCAAAATTTATCTTCCAACCGTTTTGTCGTATAGTGTTTTCAAATCTGAATTTATTTTCAATTTCTTCAGATTCATAATCTTGTATTAAATTTTCAATTTCTTCGATATTGTTCCTGTATTTTACAGACCTGTTATTAAGATGATTTCTTGAAAAAATGAAGTTTTGAAAGCTGTTATCTTTAAAATGTGTCCAATTGGCCCCAACAGCATAGTTCCATTGGGTTGTAACGGGTAAATATCCAAGTATATAATTATTGTTTTTTATATCTAAAGAGTCTTGTAGAGTTAATGTTTCTTTGGCAAGTATATTCTTATTAATACCTGTGTTCAAGACAAAATCATCAATAGCTCCTAGACCTACAAAAGTGATTTGATTTTTATCATCAATTTTAGTTTTGATTTTAAATTGAGAATCATTATAGGTTGGCAAGAAGGGAAGGCCTATTGCGCTAAAGAGTAACTGTAAATAAGACCTTCTAGCTGAAAATACAAAAGTTGTATTTTTAGATAAAGGACCATCTAATGTTATTCCAAAATCACTTGATCCAATGGTTAATGTAGTTGCTAATCTTTCAGGATTACCATCTATTTGTTTAAATTCTAAAACCGAACTTAAAGTATTGCCCCTATTGGCAGGGAAAGCTCCAGAGTACAAATCAACTTCTCTTATAAAATTTACATTTATCATTCCTACAGGACCTCCAGAAGAGCCTTGAGTTGCAAAGTGGTTGATGTTGGGTATCTCAATGCCATCTAAATAGAATCTATTTTCATTCGGGGCTCCACCTCTAATTATGATATCATTCCTAAATGAAACTGTAGATGCAACTCCTGGTAGAGATGTTATAACTTTAGAAATATCCCTATTCCCGCCAGGATTTCTATAAATTTCAGTAGCATTAATACTTCTTTTACTAACTGGACTCTCTTCGCTTTTTTGAAATGGCGATGCGGTGATTTCAACTACTTCAAGAGATGTTGAAGTCTCTATAAGTTTAATGTTCAAAATAGTTGGTTTATTTGGGTTGACTATTATTTCTGTTATGGTAACAGGTTCGTATCCCACAAAAGAACATTTCACAGTGAATAAGCCAGGTTTTAGATTTTTGATTTCATAATTACCATCGAAGTCGGTAGCTACACCTGCATTAATTTGCTCTACAAATACATTTGCAAACGGTATAGATTCATTATTTGTTGCATCGGTAACAGACCCTTTTATTACACTTGTTTGTCCTTTTACATGTTGTGTGCAAATGAAAAACAATATCAATAAAGTACCTTTCTTTAAAAGGTTAAGAGTTGATTTAACTGACCAGGACATCTATAATTGTTAATTAAATTTATATTTTGTTTATAATTTTCCGAGCAATATTAAACAAAATTCTTTAAATCTCTTGTTTTATTAATAATGTTTAAGTAATTTAGCTAAAAATTAAACAAATGCAGACTTACTCCATTGCAGACTTAGAAAAGTTATCCGGTATCAAATCTCACACCATTAGAATTTGGGAAAAAAGATACAATATTGTTAGTCCTGAAAGAACGGACACGAATATAAGAGCTTATAATGACGACCAGTTAAAAAAGATTTTAAACATTTCTTTCCTTATTAACAATGGTTTGAAAATTAGTAAAATAGCATCGTTAAGTTTAGATGAATTATCATCTAAAGTAATTTCTTTAACGTCTAGTACTGACTCTTTTGAAGCACAAATAAATGATTTTGTCATTTGTTCACTTCAATTTGATGAACCACTTTTCGAAAACACTTATAATGGTCTAAGAAAAAATCACTCACTTTCTTACATATATGAAAATATTTTCATACCAACCCTAAGAAGAATTGGTGCCTTGTGGTCCTCGGGAGAACTTTTTCCTGCGCAAGAACATTTTTTATCCAATTTGATAAAACAAAAATTTTATCATGCTATTGAAGATGCAGATTCAAAAATCAAAATGGGAAAGAAAGCCTATTTATTCCTTCCACCTTGGGAAGATCATGATTTTGCATTGCTTTATTCTAACATGGTTCTTAAAGAAAATGGTTTTGATGTCGTCAATGTTGGTAAAACAATTTCTTTTGATAGTATTTTGCAGTGTATAGAAAAAATTAAACCAGATATTTTATTTACAACTTTTATTGTTGGACAAAAAGTTACTTTATTACAAAAATTTTGTGATGACTTACATAATCATTCAAAAACTAAATTATTTTTTGCTGGTAATCCTGATTTACTAAGATTGGTAAATACTCATGGCAAAGTATTTTATTCATTAGACGAGTTTGACCGTTTCTTTAGTAATTCGTCTCTTAATTGAAAAAAATAGCTGTAATAGGATCGGGTTTTGCAGGATTGACTTCTGCAATTGAATTAGCGAATCTTGGGTATGATGTTACGGTTTTTGAAAAAAATTCCCAACCTGGAGGTAGGGCTAGAAAATTTAATGCTGAAGGTTTTACTTTTGATATGGGACCCAGCTGGTATTGGATGCCCGATGTTTTCGAAAAATTTTTTCAAAGACATGGAAAAAAAATTGAAGATTATTATCAATTAGTAAAACTAGACCCTGGTTTTTCTGTTGTTTACGGAAAAAATGATGTTATTGAAGTCCCTTCTTCTTTCAACAAATTAGTTGATATTTTTGAAAGAATTGAAGTAGGAAGCGGATCTAAACTCAAAAGTTTCATGTCAAAGGCAGAAACGAAATATAAAATTGGTATGGATAGTCTAGTTTACAAACCATCCCATTCAATTTTTGAATTTGTAAATGGAAAAGTTTTAAAAGGTCTTTTTCAATTAAACGTTTTTACAAATTTCAGATCCTACGTAAAAAAATACTTTACCAATCCCAAGTTGACTAAATTAATGGAATTCCCAATTTTATTTCTAGGCGCTACTCCTCAAAATACCCCAGCTTTGTACTCATTAATGAATTATTCTGGACTGTATCAAGGTACTTATTATCCAATGGGAGGTTTTCATGAAATAATTTTAGGACTTTCAAAACTCGCTAAAGAAAAAGGTGTGAAGTTTAAGTTTTCTTCAATTGTTGAAAAGATCAACATAACCTCTGAAAAAGTTAATGATATAATTGTCAACGGTAATAAAATAAATTTTGACGGTGTTATTGCTGCTGCTGACTACAACCATGTTGAGCAAGTAATGTTGGACCCTAAATTCAGAAACTATTCAAATGAATATTGGGACAATAGAGAAATGGCCCCATCTAGTTTACTTTTTTATGTTGGTTTGAATAAGAAACTCAGTAATGTAAAACATCATAATTTATTTTTTGATGAAGACTTTGATGAGCACGCCAAAGAAATTTACGATGATCCGCAATGGCCAAAAAAACCTTTATTTTATTTAAGTTGCCCATCAATTACTGACTCATCTGTAGCTCCAGAAGGTAAAGAAAATTTAATGTTTTTAATACCTCTTGCCCCAGGTTTAGAAGACACAGAAGAGATGAGAGAAAAATATTTTACAATAATTTTAGATAGATTACACCAACTAACTGGCAATCACATCAAAAAAGATATTATTTTTAAAAAATCATATTGTGTTAATGATTTTAAAAGCGATTACAATGCATACAAAGGAAACGCCTATGGCTTGGCAAATACCCTTAGACAAACTGCAGTTTTAAAGCCAGCTATGAGAAACAAAAAAGTAAAGAATTTGTACTACACTGGACAACTAACTGTCCCAGGTCCAGGTGTCCCACCATCTATAATTTCGGGACAAATCGTTGCTAATGAGATTCATAAACAATTAAAAAAAGCTTCATGATAAATTTATACCATCAAATTTCTAAAGAAACCAGTAAAAGCATAACCCGTTTATATAGTACGAGTTTTTCTTTTGGCATTAAGCTTCTAGATAAAAGTATACACGACGATATTTATTCTATTTACGGCTTTGTTCGTTTAGCTGATGAGATCGTAGATACATTTCATAATTTCCCAAAGGCTGAGTTGTTGCAAGAGTTCAAAGAAGACACCTATAAATCCATCGATAGAAAAATAAGTGTTAACCCTGTGTTACATGCTTTTCAAATGGTAGTAAACAAATATTCTATAGATCTTGAATTAGTTGACAAATTTTTACATAGTATGGAACAAGATTTAGACGACATTCACTATTCAAATGATGCTTATAAAGATTATATAGTAGGTTCAGCTGAGGTAGTTGGTTTAATGTGCTTGAAAGTTTTTGTTAACGGTAACCAATCTTTATATGAGAATTTAGAAGATTCAGCTCGAAGACTAGGTGCTGCATTCCAAAAAATTAACTTTTTAAGAGACGTTAAGGCTGATTATCAAGAATTAGGTAGAACTTATTTTCCTGGAGTTGATTTAGAGAAATTTACTCGAATTGAAAAACTAAAAATTGAAGTAGATATCCAAGATGATTTTAAGCATGCTTTAGAAGGGATTATCAAATTGCCTTCCTCTTCAAGACTTGGTGTGTATGTTGCCTACAGATACTATTATTCACTTTTCAAGAAAATTAAGAAAATTTCTTCTGAAAGATTAATGGAAGAAAGAATAAGAGTTCCAAATACCAAAAAGCTATATATTACTTTTGAGTCGATGTTTCAAAATCGTTTTAATTGGATTTAATAAACCTAACAGTTTTAGTAGTCACTTTTTTTTCTATGGAAGCTGTTGCCTGGTTAACCCATAGATACATCATGCACGGAGTTTTCTGGTATTTCCATAGGGATCACCATACAAGAGAAAACAAAGGGTTTTTCGAAAAAAATGATTTTTTCTTTTTAATATTTGCTTTACCTGGTTCTATACTAATAATGTATGGTATTGAAACAGGAATAATTTTTTTTCCGTTCTGGATTGGTTTGGGGATTACTATTTATGGGTTTGCATATTTTTTTGTACATGATTTATTTATTCATCAAAGAATAAAAGTTCTCAAAAACACAAAAAATAAATATTTACTTGGAATAAGAAGAGGTCACAAGGTTCATCATAAAAAACTATCAAAAGAAGATGGAAAGTGTTTCGGCATGTTATTTGTCCCATTGAAATACTTTAAACAGTACAAATAATACCCATGCATCATTATCTGTATTTAACAGTTCTTCTTTCTTCTTTCGTAGTTCCATTCATTTTTTCTTTTCATAAGAAATTGCAATTTCATCGTCATTATAAGTCTTTAGCTATCGGGTTACTTTCAATGATATTAGTTTTTATACCGTGGGATATTTGGTTTACAGATTTGGGTGTTTGGGGTTTTAATCCGTATTATCTTTCTGGTATTTACTTTTTTAATCTCCCTTTAGAGGAATGTCTTTTTTTTATTTTAATTCCTTACTGTTGTATTTTTACTTATCATGTTGTTTGGACATTATCTAAAAACAACTCTTTTAAACCCATGAGAAAAACTACTTATACTTTTAGCTTGGTTTTATTCATCTGTGGTATGGTTTGTGTCGGAAAAGTATACACATTTTACACTTTTATAGGTTTATCAATAGTTTTTCTTGTGGCTCCATATGTAGTTAATATGCGTGTATTTTTTAAAACATTTATTATTTTAATAATTCCTTTTTTAATAGTTAACGGAATTTTAACGGGTAGTTTAATCGAAGATCAAATTGTCTGGTACAATAATGAAAATAATCTAGGAATTAGATTGTTTACGATTCCTATAGAAGATATTTTTTATAATTGTTTTATGCTCTTATTAGTGATGATGGGTTACCAGTCATCATTGAATAAAAAATCTGATTTAGATTCTGAAATTAGCCTTTAAATATTCTTCAGAAAAATTCTTTATTTCTTCCCTGCAGTTGTCAAACTCAAGTTGGATTTCCTCTTTATTTCCAACAACTTTCGAAGGGTCTTTAAAGTTTTGATGTGTGAAATTTGTTTTTTTTAAAAAAACTGGACAATTTTCATTTGCGTGGTCACAAACCGTTATAACATGTGTTATATTTTCATTAATATATTCATCTATCTTATTTGAAGTCTGACCACTAATATCAATATGGTCTTTTAGCATAATTTCTGCTGCCTTAGGGTTAATGCCTTCAGCTTTAATACCTGCACTTAAAATATTGATTTTTAATTTCATTTTATTCTTAAAGAATTTAAAATAGCCTTCAGCAATTTGACTTCTACAACTATTACCAGTACAAATTATAAGAATGTTAGTATTTTCCATCAGTTCAAATTTAGTATTTAAGTTGTTATCTTTGTTATTATTTAGCTAATGAAAATAAACACTCCCTTAAAAGTTACAGCATTAATTTCACTTGTGACCGCATTTAGTTTAGTCACTTCCTTATATTTCGTATCAGTTTTTAATAATATCGAGATTACTCTTGGTATTTACTTTCTTATATTCTTTATTTTTTTAAGCTTTTCAGGTACCACTACTTATATACTTCTGGAGTTCTTTATAAATAGAAAAATTCGTCTTTTATATAGAATGGTCCAGGACTATAAAGTTTCTAATTCTGATTTTAAACTGAACATGAGTGAGGATGTACTATCTACAAGTGAGGTGAGAATATTACAACTAGCTAAAAGAGGCAGCGAAGAATTACTCAAGCTTAAGTCTGAAGAGAAATTTAGGAGAGAATTTATTGGGAATTTAGCTCACGAGTTAAAAACACCTATTTTCAGCATACAAGGTTATATATTAACATTATTAGAAGGTGGTCTTGAAGACCCTAGTGTGAATCGTAAATTTTTAGATCGATCGCTAAAGGGGGTAGATAGAATGAATAAAATAGTAATGGACTTAGATATGATTTCTAGATTCGAGTCTGATAGGGTAAATATGAAGTTTGGCGACTATAATTTGGTTGAATTGTGTCAAGAAATTTTTGATGGTTTAGAACTTAAGGCCCAAGAGAAAAATATTTCTCTAAAATTTGCAGAAAACTATTTGAATCCGATTATAGTTAAATGCGACAGAGATAAAATAGGTCAAGTGATTCAAAACCTAGTTGTCAACGCAATTAACTACTCGGACGCTGGGTCAGAAATTATCATAAGGTTTTTAGACATTGAGTCAAATATTTTAATCGAGGTTGAAGATAATGGGTTAGGTATCAATCAAAAACACATAAGTAGACTTTTTGAGCGTTTTTATCGAGTAGATAAAAGTAGAGCTAGAAATGAAGGTGGTACTGGTTTGGGACTTTCAATTGTAAAACATATTGTTGAATCTCACGGCCACACTGTTCAAGTGAGAAGCACAGAGGGTGAAGGTTCAATTTTTTTCTTTACCTTAACAAAAAATTAAATTTAATATTATGATAAGCTTTTACAGATTAAGTTCTTTATTGTTAGTTATGACTATGTTTTTTTCAAGTTGTTCAAAAGAAGGTTGTACGGATCCTGTTGCAGAAAATTACGATGCTGATGCAAAAAATGATGATGGAAATTGCGAATATATTTTGGGATGTATGGACGAGAGTAGCATTGCTTACAATAGTTTAGCGACTAAAGATGACGGTAGCTGTGTTTATCTGGACAATACTAAAAGATCTTTAGTTTTTAAAGCTACTGCAACATGGTGTACCTACTGCGGAGAATGGGGAGCGGAATATGTTAATAATATCTATGCTGATTTCTCTGGAGATGCTGAGGTAATTGCTCTTCATAGCAATGACGATTTTTCAGTTGATATTGGATATAACTTTTTGTCTACACTTAACCCTTCAGGAGTTCCTTCTTTTTATTTAGGTTTAAATCCGATGGGTAATGCTGGTTACGGTAACGTTTCTAATCTTATAACTTCAGAGCTTTCTAATCCAAGTCAAGTTTCTATGGCTGTTAGTTACACGGTTGAAAATGGTGAAATGAATATAAAGGTTCTATCACAATTAGAAAATCAGTTTGCTGGTGACAATTGTTATTTAGCTATGTATGTCATGGAAGATGGACAAGTTGCTCCACAAGAGGTAAATGGAACAGGAACAGTTTCAAATTTTGTTCACAATCATATATTACGTTCAGAAGCTAACGGTTCTACTTTTGGTGTTCCAATATCATTTACAAATGGGATAAACAATACGGAAATCACAACACCATTGGCACCTAATTCTATTTGGACGCATGAGAATTTATATGTAATTGCAGTAATTTGGAAACAAAACGGAAATTCTTACGATTTCATCAATTTAAGAAGGTAATCAGCTTTGTTCTTTATCAATCAGAATAATAACAGAGTTTTTAGGAAATTTATTTTCTTGTTTTTCACTTTTTTATTAGTGTTTTCTTCATGTAAAAAAAAAGGGTGTAGGGATCCCTTTAGCTTATCCTATGACAATAGGGCTACTAAAGATGACGGAAGTTGTACTTATCCAGAAAACGATAGGAAATCATTAATTTATTATTCCACTGCAACTTGGTGTCAGTATTGTGGAGATATAGGTAAAGATTTTGTCGACGATATATCAATAGATTTTCCTAATTCTCAAGTAATAAGTTTGCATAAAAATGATGTATTAACCTCTGATATTAGTTTTCTGACTCAAGCTTATTTAGATTCTGTAAATGGACAATTTGGATGTCCTCATTTTTATTTAGCTTTAAATAGCGTTGTACAACCTTCATATAGTCCAAATAATTTTAACCAATTAAAAAGTGCAGTGAATGGTGATTTACTGTTGTTTTCTAAAGTTAATTTAGATTTGGAATATTCTATAAACGGCAATATGATGAATGTAAAAGTTCAATCAAAGTTAGCAACCAATGTGACAGATGATAATTTTTATTTATCTACTTATATATTAGAAGATGCAATAGTTTCAGAACAAAATGTTTTAGGAACCTATAGTCCTAATTTCATACATAATAATGTATTAAGAAAAGAAGTATCTGACTATGCTGATGTGTTTGGAACCCCTTTAATTTTCAATCAAAATGGAGACAACTTAACTTCTTTTTACGAAATCCCATTAGATTCAACTTCCAATTGGAACTACAATAACTTATATGTTGTTGCTGTTGTTTGGCAAAAAATTGGTGATAATTTTAATTTTATTAATCTCGAAAAATAATTACAACCCAACTTTTTTAAAAGCTTTAAAAAGTAATTCATTAGGTAGCTCTTTTTTTTTAATTTTTATGGGCTTAAAATCTGTTTCTTGTAGATTAATTTGTCCTTGTCTTTGAAATTTAAGATCGTTATTTTTTCTATGAAATAAGGCCAAATACTCTTGCTCAGTTTGTCCTGGGGTAGGCACAAGATTTATTTTCTTTTGTAAATAATAATAATCCATTAAGCTACTGTATCCAGATCTGCTTATAATAAGCTTTGAATTATTTATCAATTCTTGAAATTCTTTGGTTTTTAAGTGTGGAAATATGCTAATATTATTAATATTTTTTTCCATTACAGCTACTTTTCCACTTATAATAGCACAAGGTTGATCCTCTTTTGTAAAACAACTGATGATTTCTTTCTCAAACAAACTTCTTTGTGGTTCTGGTCCAGATATTATTGCTAAATATTTATAGTTATGGTTTTTTTTGATTTTTTTAAATTCGTAAAACCTGGACAAAGGTCCAATTTTTGAGTTAGGAATAGTGCTCTCTGATAGTTTACCAGAAAAATTGGAATTGCTAAAATCAGGAACCCAACAAAAATCAAATTTTTTAATAAAATATTTATTTATTGAGTTAACAAGCTCTTTTAATATAAATGGTCCTTGGATGTTTAATTGATGAGTGATGATAATATTTAGCGTTGTGGTTCCTCTGAAACCAAATCTATTGTCTGATATAACAACATCAACCCTATTTTTACTAATTATTTTTTCTACTTTTTTTCTTTCTAAGTATGCTCTAAATATAAACTTGGGTGTTTGTCTTATAATGGTGATGGTTTGATTTTTCCCCACACTATATTTTGGAGAATATCCTTTAATGAGAATATGTTTTAAATTCTTAAATTCTTTTTGGTAAATTTCTTCAGCAACATGATCCCCACACGTTATGATTTTATGACCTCGTTTAATTAATTCATTTATTATGGGAATGGTCCTTGCAATATGTCCTAATCCCCAGTCTAATGGAGCAATTAATATATTTTTTTTGCGATTCAGATTTTAAATTGTGAATTGTTTTCTCCAATAAATTTTTTTATTTCTTCCAGTCCAGTTTGTTTGGTGGAAGATGTAATGAAGTTGATAGGGAAGTGTTCCCAGGTTTTCAACAACTCATCTTCGTAATTCATTCTGTTTTCTTCAACTTCAATCTTTTTGAGTTTATCTGACTTTGTAAAGCATATAACAAACGAAATTTTATTTATTGCACAATACTCCATGAATTCTATGTCTATTTTTTGTGGTTTAATCCTTAGATCTATTAAGAGAAATACTGTTATTAAATTAGGTCTATTTTTTAAATATTTTAAAGTGAATTTTTGAAATTCCTCTCTTGATTTTTTAGATATTTTAGCGTATCCATATCCTGGTAAATCTGCAAAATAAGTATTATTGTTTATAAGAAAATGATTGATTAATTGTGTTTTTCCAGGTTTTCCGGATGTCTTAGCTAATTTCTTTACATTGCAAAGAGCATTTATTAGTGAGGATTTACCAACATTTGATCTTCCAATAAATGCATATTCAGGAAGGTTGGCTTTTGGGCATTTTTTCCATTCAGTATTGCTGCAAATAAATTGGGCGTTATTAATATCCATTTAATTTATTTGATGTAAGTTTTGATGTGTCTGTCTTTTTTTTCAGAATAGATGTCTTCAATAGAAATTAAAATACCTGTTTCTTCTACTTCTCCAAATTTGGTGTTTAATGCTGTTCCAAATGTTCTCATAGTTAACGATAAGTTCATGTATGCTGCGATAAGTGGTGGAAGAGAGCAGTTAAGATTCTTAAGATTTTTTATTAAACATTTATATGCTAAAGGGTAAGTTAGGTTTTCAATTTCTTTTAAGAAATAATCAATTTGGTGATTTCCTGAAAGTGGTTTTTTTGCGGTAATCCAATTTTCTTTATTTGGGAAAAATGAACTCATAAATCCCAATATTAAATCTCTACCTTTTGGGTTAAAGTCTTTATACATTGTAACCTTTCCAAAGAAATATTTTATTTCAGGAAAATCAACAACAAGAGCTCCTAGTCCATCCCAAAGATTATCTAAAGAAAATATGCTTTTTCTGTTTCCGGAAGAAGGCTGATAAGCGGGTTGTACAAATGATCTGCCTAGTTCAATTGTGTAAGGAAAGATGTTGTTTAGGAATTCACTACTAAAATTAAATAAATGATTCGTGGCAGTTTGATCATATTTTTTTGAGTTAAGAACATCTGTTCCAATTAGAAATCGATATCCTCCAATGATTTTTTTTTCGTCTGGATCCCATACTAAAAGTTGTTTATAGTAGGCTTCATCCCTAATGTCGTATTCGTCTAGATCATATGACTTTCCTGTACCACCTCCTGAACTCCTAAATGAAAGTTCTCTAAGTCTACCAATTTCTAGAGTAGTATTTGGTTGCTTTTTATAGTCAACGATATATATTTCATGGTTACAATAGTTGGTTTTTCTAATAAAAGTATCATTATTTAACTCCTCTTCAATTTTTTTTGTAGATACAGCATCAATAATTTTATTCATCTCTTAATATAGTCTTTAAAATCAAAATTAACATTGTTTTTAATTTGATATACAAATTCTTTAATTAATTGGGCCCATTCTTGATCTGTTTTACTGTCGTTTAATAATTTTATATCGATTGGCTTTCCCATTATGAATTTAATAGAATTCCCTTTTTGTAAAAACATTTCATTAGGTAATAAAAACATTTCAAGATTTATTTTAATCCTTAATTTTTTTCTCCAATTTGCAATTCGATAAAACTTTCGTGAGTTTTTTCCTTCTATATAGACTGGATATATTGGAATTTTATATTTCCTCGCTTTTCCAATAAAGGTTTTTTTCCATTCCAGATCTTTTATTATGTTTTTTTCTTTTCTTGAGACAAGCCCTGAAGGAAATATAACAATGCAATTTTCGGACTCAAAGAATTTCTCTAATCTCTGGACGTTTTCTCTAGAGTTTAATCCATGCTTGTTTACAGGAATAAAGTATTCATTTAAAGGTTTTATGGAAGTTAAAATATCGTTAACTAAAAATTTGATATCTTTTCTCCTTTTCCCTAATTCTCTAATCATTGCAACGCCGTCAAGTCCCCCAAGTGGATGATTGGACACCACTATTACATTTCCGTTTTTAGGTAAGTTGTTGAATCCAATGTTTTCAGAACTGACACTTAGAGCGTCAAGACCACCTTTAATAAATTCTAAATCTTGCTTTTTTTCAATTTTTTTTAAAATAATATTCAGGTCTTTTTCTCTAACTATTCTCTTGATTTTAGTTAATATGAATCCAGGAATTATTCTAAATAAAGCGGGACTTTTTTGTTTAATAATTTCTGATAAATCAATTTTCATATCTCCCTTCTTAGTTGCTCTTAAAGATTATAAATGTAATAAATACATTGTGATTTCAAGTTAATAAATAAAATACCTCCACAATTTACCACCTTATATTTTCTTTAAATAACAGATATATAAACTAAAATATTGAAACTTTAATTTTTGTATTACGTTAAAAGTTATCCACAATTATATTATTGTGGGAAAATGTGGGTAAATATTTATTAGATTTACATTTAAAACTGAGTTAATTGACTGGATTCATAGGGGAATATCATTGTAAGTTGGATACTAAGGGGAGGATGTTGATCCCTTCAGATGTCAAAAAACAATTAGCTCCTAATAATCAAGACCAATTTGTGATTTCTAGAGGTGTCGACGATTGTTTGTCAATGTATACCGCTTCTGAGTGGTCAGTGGTCATGAGTAAATTAAGAAAGCTCAATAGGTTTAAATCTAAGGATAGGAAATTTGCCCGTATGTTTCAAAAAGGCGCTACTAAGATTACTGTTGACAGTAATGGTAGGCTGCTGCTTCCTAAAGGCTTGCTTAGTTGGGCGGGGGTCAAAAAAGAAATAGTCATTGTTGCGAATGTCGATTTGTGGGAAATCTGGGACAGAAAGACCTATGAGAGCATGATGAACGATGATTGGGACGAATTTGATCAGTTAGCTCATGAAGTAATGGGGGAGTCGACTGATGCTGAATGACCCCTATCACATACCTGTTTTACTTAATGTTGCAACTAGTGCCTTGATCACAGACCCTGAGGGTTTATATGTTGATGTAACCTTTGGTGGCGGTGGGCATTCGAGAGAAATATTAAAAAACTTAACATCAGGAAAATTAATTGCATTTGACCAAGATAATGATGCTCTTGAAAATACTATTGATGACGATCGTTTCACTTTAGTAAGACAAAACTTTAGAAATATAGAAAATGTTTTAGATGTAAGTTCCACTAAGAATATTTCAGGAGTATTGGCTGATTTGGGTGTTTCTTCTTACCAATTTGATCATCCGGAGAGAGGTTTCTCTTTTAGGTTCAATAACAGATTAGATATGAGAATGAATTCAGATTCTAATTTTGATGCTTATCAATTGATTAATAATTACGATGAACAGCAGTTGCAAAAGGTATTTAGTTTGTTTGGTGATTTCAGGATAAGTGAGGCTAAAAAATTGTCGTCAGCTATAGTTAATGCAAGGTTGATTAAAAGTCTTGAAACTACATTTCAATTAGCTTCATTAGTAGAACCACTAGTACCGGTTAAAATTAGAAATCAATTTTTGGCAAGAGTTTTTCAGTCCATAAGAATTGAAGTTAATCAAGAGTTGAGTGCTCTTTCGGAATTCCTTGATCAGTTGCCTAAAGTGCTTCAGCAAAATGGGGTGGTTTGCATTATTACTTACCATTCACTAGAGGATAGATTAGTAAAAAACTTTTTTAAAAGTGGTAATTGTGATGGTGTTCTAGAGAAAGATTTTTATGGAAATATTACTAAACCTTTTACGCAGTTACACAGAAAGCCTGTGACTCCTGATAAAGCAGAGATTAAGTTAAATCCAAGAGCAAGGAGTGCGAAATTAAGAATTGCTTCAAAAAATTAATATGTCAATTTTTCAAGAAATATTTTCTGGTGACTTATTTAAGAAAGGGTTGGTAATAAACAATACCCCGTTTTTAGCATACATTACTTTTTTGATGGTTCTATATGTAGGGTATGGTTATCATGTCGACAGAGTAGTGATGGATATTTCCAAAGAAAGTAAGAAACGAGAAAAGCTTTATTCCGAAAGACAATCTGTCCTAGAGCTTTATGATAAGGAAAGTTTGCAAAGTAAAGTAGTTAAAGAAACAGAGAAATGGGGTCTATATGAGTCGATTGATCCGCCATTGTTAATAAGGAGTAAAACTTTTGAGAATGAAAAGTAAGGAATCCCTTGTTAGGTTATATATCGTCTATTTTTTGGTTTTACTACTTGGTGCGGGAATCATTAGTCAAATTTTTTATCTACAAATATTCAAGGGTGAGCAACTGAAATTAGATGCTAATAAGCAAATTTTTGTATCTCGAAAAGTTGTTGCTCCTAGAGGGAATATTTATGCTGCAAATGAGCAAAAGACATCTTTAGCCCTGTCAGTTCCAAGGTATAAAGTTTTTGTGGATTTAGTTACGATAAATGAAGTGAAGTTTAGAGAAAATATAAAAGACCTTTCTGACTCACTCTCTTTATTAATTGGTAAAAGATCCTCCAAAGATTGGAGAAGCCTACTTGAAAAACAAAGGAAAGATAGCAACAGATATTTATACATAGCTAAAGGTTTACGAAACAATCAGATAGAAAGATTGAAGAAATTTCCAATTTTCAACCTTGGAAAATATAAAGGAGGCTGTATTGTTTTAAAATCTAACCAAAGAGTAAAACCCTATGGGATGCTTGCCAATAGAACCGTTGGTTATGCTGTTGAAAATCAAGGTAAGAAAGCAATTTTAGTGGGTCTAGAGGGGGCTTTTAACAACTATTTGAAAGGACAAAATGGTCAAATGTTGATGGAAAAGATAAGAGGTAACGAATGGAAACCTGTAGATGATAATCTATCCATAGAGCCTATTCCGGGAAGTGATATTTATACTTCAATTGATGTGAATATTCAAGACGTAGCTGAGGAAGCACTTCTAAAGCAGTTAAAAGATCAAAAAGCAAAAAAGGGGTGTGCTGTTCTTATGGAGGTGAAAACAGGATTCGTAAAAGCTATTGCTAATCTTTCCTATGACTCAAAATCAGATTCTTATTTTGAAGCTCAAAACCATGCTGTCGGATTAGCTTCAGAACCTGGATCTACCTTTAAATTGGCTTCTCTTCTAGTCGCCTTAGAACAAGGAAAGGTAAACATTACTGACTCAGTAGATATGACTGGTAAATACGAATTTTATGACAATTTTTTAACTGATGGTGGTAAAGTCTACGGAAAAAATACAATAAAAAGTGCTTTCGAAAAATCATCTAACGTTATCAGTCAAATAATTTTTGATAATTATAAAGATGCTCCACAAGAATTTATTGATGGTTTAAAGCAAATAGGGATTCATCAAAAATTAGGTCTTGATATTTTAGGAGAAGGCTTGCCTTTAATAAAAGAAGCTTCAGACCCTACATTTACTGGAATTACACTTCCGTGGATGTCAATTGGTTACGAGTTGAAAATGACACCACTTCAGACCTTGGCACTTTATAATGCGGTAGCCAATAATGGTGTTTTTTTAAAGCCTCAATTTGTACAATACATCAAAAATGGTAGCAAAATTCAAAAAGAATTTGAACCGAAAATTTTGAATTCCTCAATTTGTTCCAAATCTACTTTAGAAGATTTGAAAGTCATGCTTGAAGGAGTTGTGGAGCGAGGAACTGCTAAAAATATTAAAGCGAGAGGTTTTAAAATTGCTGGTAAAACAGGTACTTCTAAAATTGCTATGGGTTCCAAAGGTTATGGAAAGCAGTATCAGGCTTCTTTTTGTGGTTATTTCCCTTCTAAAGACCCTATTTACAGCTGTATTGTAGTAGTTCAGGGTCCAACTAAAAATATTTTTGGTTCTGTAGTTTCTGGAACTGTATTTAAAGAAATAGCCGATAAGGTGTATGCTCAAGAGTTTAAAAAAGAAAATGACATTAAAAATGACTCTTTAAATCATTTCCCATATTCTAGAAACGGAGACAAAGAAGCCTTTTTAATTGCCTCTAAGACCATGGGTATTCCTGTTAACGATCAGTCCAATCCATCTTCAAATTTAATTTCTACTAGAACAGGTAACGAAGCTATTAAGTTATATCACAAAAAAACTCAAAAAGGATTAGTTCCTGATGTAGTTGGTATGGGTCTTATTGATGCAATTTATGTCTTAGAAAAATTTGGATTATTAGTTCAACCTGTAGGGTCAGGTATTGTAAAGAAGCAGTCGATTAAGGCTGGATATAGAATTAATAAGGGCCAAAAAATAATATTACAACTGGGATGAAATTACTTAAGGATGTAATCTACGGAATTAGAATTGAGGAGGTAAAGGGTAATACCAATGTTGCACTTGAAAATGTTTCTTTTGATACAAGGGAAGTTCAAAATCTATCCTTATTTGTTGCTATAAAAGGTACAAATACTGATGGCCATAATTTCATAAATAAAGCTGAGGAATCAGGTGCTTGTGCAATAGTATGTCAAGAATTACCAAAAATTTTAAAGGATGAAATTACTTACATAAAAGTATCTGACAGTGCAGAGTCCCTAGGTATAATTGCTTCAAATTTTTATGATAATCCCTCAGATAAGCTAAAGTTAGTTGGTATAACGGGCACTAACGGTAAAACAACATGCGCAACATTACTTTACGACCTCTACAGGTTAATGGGGTATAAGTCGGGTTTAATTTCAACGGTAAATATTAAAATTTCCCATAAAACATATCCTTCTACTCATACTACTCCCAATGCTGTTAAGTTAAATGAACTCCTTAGTGAAATGGTAGATCAAGGGTGTACGCATGTCTTTATGGAGGTTAGTTCACATGCTTTAGATCAAAAAAGAGTTGCGGGTATTTCATTTGATATAGCAGCTTTTACAAATATTTCAAGAGATCATATGGACTATCATCCTACAATAGATCATTATATAGGTTGTAAGAAAATGCTTTTTAATTCATTAAAAAAAGACGCATTTGCAATTATTAACAAAGACGATCCTTATGGTATTGAAATGGGTAGAGAAATTAGAGCCAAACCAATTTATTATGGATTGAGTGAAGGAGCTGATTTTTTAGGTAAGGTTATTGAAAATAATATTTCAGGACTTTCTGTAGAAATCGACGGTATGGAGATGACTTCCAGATTGATAGGTGAGTTTAATGCCTATAATTTACTAGTAGTTTATAGTGTTGCAAGAAAACTGGGGGAGGAAGCACTTACTATACTAACTGTGTTGAGTAATTTAAAAGCTCCAGATGGAAGGTTTGAATACATTATTTCTCCTAATAAAGTAACGGCAATTATTGATTACGCTCACACTCCAGATGCGTTAGAAAATATATTAAAAACTCTTGTTAGTCTTAGAAATAGTAATCAAAAAATATTAACTGTTTTCGGATGTGGTGGTGATAGAGATAAGGGCAAAAGACCTTTAATGGGAGATATTTCTTCCTTGTATAGCGATCACATATTCATAACATCTGATAATCCAAGATCTGAAGACCCAAGTACCATTATTGATGAAATATGTACTGGAATTAGATATGATAAAAATAAAAAAGTCACAGTTGTTTTAGATAGAAGACAAGCAATAGATCAAGCTTGCAACATTGCCAAGTCTGGAGATATTGTTCTTATAGCCGGGAAAGGCCATGAAAAGTATCAAATCATTGGATCGGAAAAAATTCATTTTGATGACTTAGAAGAAACCATAAAAATATTTAAAAAAATAAAGAAGTAATGCTGTATCACTTTTTCAATTATATAAATAAACACGTTGATTTTCCAGGTTCTGGATTGTTTGACTTTATATCCTTTAGAGCGGGGATGGCAGTTATAACGTCCTTGGTAATCACCTTGATTTTTGGAGCAAAACTTATTGATTTTTTACATAGAAAACAGGTTGGGGAGTCTATTCGCGACCTGGGATTAGATGGACAGATGGAAAAAACAGGAACGCCAACTATGGGCGGTGTTATTATAATAGCTGGAATAATAATTCCGACTATACTTTTCGCAAACCTAAATAATATCTACATACAGCTAATGTTAATTGCCACAATTTGGTTGGGTTTAATTGGCTTTATTGATGATTACATAAAAGTATTTAAGAAAAATAAAAAAGGTTTAGCTGGAAAGTTTAAAGTTATTGGCCAAATTGGAGTTGGTATTATAGTTGGGGTCTCCATGTATTGGAGTGAATCTGTAACTATAAAGTCTAAAAACTTTAACAATACTGAAATTGCAATTAGTGCTGAAGGTGAAAAAGGAAATTTTGAATTTACTTGGGAAGAGACAAAGTCTCTGAAAACCACTATTCCTTTTGTTAAAAATAACGAGTTCGACTATTCTTGGCTTATTACTTGGATAAGTCCGTCTCTTAAGAAGTATTCATGGATCGTTTTTATTCCAATTATTGTCATAATTGTCATCTCAGTCTCAAATGGTGCAAATATTACCGATGGATTAGACGGTTTGGCAACAGGTACAAGTGCTATTATTGGTATTACTCTAGCAATTTTCGCTTACTTATCTGGGAATTTAGTCTTTTCAGATTACTTAAATATACTCTACATACCCAACTCATCTGAACTGGTAATTTTTATTAGTTCGTTTGTTGGAGCTTGTATTGGCTTTCTGTGGTACAATTCTTACCCAGCAAAAGTTTTCATGGGAGATACAGGAAGTTTAGCACTCGGAGGAATAATAGCCGTCTTTGCAATTGCTATTAGAAAAGAGTTGTTGATACCAATTTTTTGTGGTGTTTTTTTAATTGAAAACCTGAGTGTTATACTTCAAGTTTCCTACTTCAAGTTTACTAAAAGAAAATATGGTGAGGGTAGAAGAATTTTCCTAATGTCTCCCATACACCATCATTACCAAAAAAAGGGAATTCACGAGGCTAAAATAGTTGCTCGTTTTTGGATTATTGGAATTCTATTAGCTGTTTTATCTATTGTAACTCTAAAATTAAGGTGATAAATAATTTAAAAAATATCACCGTTTTAGGCGCTGGAAAAAGTGGAGTTGGAGCTGCTGTATTAGCGAAGAAAAAAAACATAGAAGTCTTATTATTTAATGACGACCAAATTACATCATCAACTAAAGAACTTTTAAGTGAATATAACGTCAAATGGATTGAGAAGAATTATAACAATACCAAAGCTTTAAATAACGATTTATTAGTTACAAGTCCAGGGATTGATGATAAGCATCCAATGGTGGAGTATTATATCAAAAATTCAAAACCAGTTATAAGTGAAATAGAGTTTGCAAGTTATTTCTGTGATGCTAAGAAAATATGTGTCACGGGAACCAATGGGAAAACTACTACCACACTTATGGTCACTTATATTCTTAAAAATGCTGGATTAAAAGTTAAAGCAGTAGGAAATATAGGAGAGAGCTATGCGCTGTCTGTAGCATTAGAAAAATTTGACTTTTATGTTATAGAGTTAAGCAGTTTTCAACTAGATAGAATGTTTGATTTCAAGGCAGATATTGCAATTATTTTAAACATTTCTCCAGATCATTTAGATAGATATGAGGGAGATTTTTCAAAATATTCCAAAAGTAAATTTAGAATTAATCAAAACATGAAGACTAATGATCATCTCGTGTACAACTACGACGATCAAGTAATTTCTGATTGGGTTTCATCAAAAAATAAAAAATTACACCAATTCCATCCAGTGTCAATTACTAAACAATTAGTAACTGGTTCTTGGGTTGAAGAAAATCAAATTAACATCAATATAAACAACAAAAAAACAACAATTATGTCCATACACCAACTGGCCAAGCAAGGCAAACACAATTTATTTAATTCGATGGCTGCAGGAGTTGCAGCTAGAGTATTAGATATAAGAAAAGAAATAATTCGAGACAGTTTATCAGATTTTCAAAATATTGAACATCGATTAGAAGATGTGGCGAAAATTCATGGAATTAATTTTATAAACGATTCCAAAGCAACTAATGTGAATTCTACATGGTATGCCTTGGAAAGTATGCAGCAACCCACTATATGGATTGTTGGTGGAGTAGATAAAGGAAATGATTATTCTGTTTTAGAGGGTTTGGTAAAGCAAAAAGTTCTTGGAATTGTTTGTCTAGGAAAAGAAAATTCAAAAATTAAAGAAACCTTTGGTTCAATTGTAGAATCTTTTTTTGAAGCTAATAGTGCAGAACAAGCCGTTCAGATAAGCTATAGAATTGCTAAAAAAGGTTACAATGTTTTGTTGTCTCCTGCATGTGCAAGTTTTGATTTGTTTAAGAGTTATGAGGATAGAGGTCATCAATTTAAAAGTGCCGTAAGATCATTATAAATTCAAAAAATGAAACTAGTTCAAAAGACCTCACTTAAAAATCAATTATTAGAAACCAGAAAAAAATCATTAGATGCCATTTTTTCTATTGAGCATCGTTTGGAGTTTTTTTCAAAATTAAATGGGAAGTTGTGGGTCAATGACTCCAAATCTACTGATGTTGAAGCAACGGCATTTTCTTTAGAAAATATGGATGGTCCTGTACTCTGGATTGTTGGTCAAACAAAAAATGAAAGAAATTTAGATGTCATTTATGACTTAGTTATCTCTAAAGTAGAGGAAATCATCTATTATGGACAGCATGAGACGAATCTAAAATATAAGTTTGGTTCTAAGGTTAAGTATACCCAAATATCAGATATTAAGAATGCTGTAAATATGGCAATGCTGAATGAAACACAAAATCTTACTGTTCTCTTCTCTCCAGCATGTTCAAGTTTTCCAACCCATGAGAATTATAAATTGAGAGGAGATTATTTTAAATCTCTAATATAAGAGCTGATAAATGCAAAATTTTATTGAAAAATATTTAAAAGGTGATAAGGTGATTTGGACAGTCATCATTTTACTTTCTTTATATTCTATTATAATGGCTTACAGTTCCAGTTCTAATTTAGCCTTTAGAATTGCCGGCGGTAATGTTGCTCCATATATTATCAAGCACACTATAATTATTATTATTGGTATTATTTTAATAATATATCTTCAATTTTTCCCCTTCAAGTATTTTTCCAGATTATCTCAAATAGGAATTTTTGTTTCTATTATATTGTTGTTTGTAACCCTTCTATTTGGAGTTAGTAAAGGAAATGCTTCTCGTTGGATTATGGGATTCCAACCATCTGATTTTGCTAAACTTATTCTAATACTATATGTCTCCAGAACCTTGACTACAAAAAAAGATGATATTAAAGATTTTAAAAAAGGGTTAATGCCCATTTTATGGCCCGTATTAGTTATCTGTGGGTTAATATTACCTGCCGATTTTTCAACAGCTGCTATGTTGCTAATAGTATGTTTCACTATGATGTTTATAGGTGGAGCAAAAATCACTCATCTTGCTTCAATTATTGGAACAGCTATTGTTGGGTTTTTATTTTTGATTTTACTAAATATGGCCTTTCCTGGGTTTTTACCTCGGGTCGATACTTGGGAAAAAAGAATGATGAGTTATGGTAGCGGGGATAAACAAGAAAACTATCAAGCTGAGATGGCTAAGAGAGCTGTTGCTAATGGTTTTTTATTTGGTAAAGGTCCTGGTAAGGGTCACGTTAAAAATGATTTATATTCAGCGCAATCGGATTTTATTTATGCTTCCTCCATCGAAGAATTTGGTTCTATTATTGGAGGCATTGGTTTATTACTTTTATATATGATTCTATTTTTTAGAGCGATTAGAATTATGAATAAAGTAGATAGCAAATTTGCTTCTTACTTGGTATTTGGATTAAGTTTTATGTTGATTTTCCAATCATTTATAAATATGGGAGTTGGAGTCAATCTTTTCCCCGTTACGGGTCAGCCACTTCCGCTAATTAGTATGGGTGGAACCTCAATTTTATTTACTTGTGTGTCTCTAGGTATTATTTTAAATGTAAGTTCTACTGTTTATAATGAATCCAATAATGTCTAATTTTAAAGTTGTCATAAGCGGAGGCGGAACAGGAGGGCATATTTATCCTGCAATTGCAATTGCAAAGCAAATTTTATTAGAGAAAAAAAATGCTGAAATCTTATTTATTGGTGCTGAGGGTAGAATGGAGATGGAGAAAATTCCAGAACATGGTTTTAAAATTATAGGTTTAAAGGTAGTAGGTATACAAAGGTCTCTAAGTATACCATCCTTATTAAAGAATCTGAAATTTCCATTTTTATTACTGCAAAGCTTTAATAATGCAAAAAAGATATTGGTAAAATTTAAACCGAATGTAGTTGTAGGTGTTGGAGGTTATGCAAGTGGCCCAACCTTAAAAATGGCTCAGAAATTAGGCATCCCTACTCTAATTCAAGAACAGAATTCTTTTGCAGGCTTAACCAATAAATGGTTAAGTAAAAAGTCTATCAAAATTTGTGTTGCTTATGAAAATATGGAGACATTTTTCGATCCCAAAAAAATAGTTTTAACTGGTAATCCAGTTAGAAAAGACATAGAAGATTTAAGTACTAAAATTAATGAAGGAAGAAATTATTTCAATATCAAAAAAAATCAAAAAGTTATTTTGGTATTAGGTGGAAGTTTGGGTGCAAAGTCTATTAATAATGGCATTATTAAATCAATGAATAGCTTATCTGATAAGAATATTAAATTGATTTGGCAAGTTGGAAAAAGATACTTTGATGAAGTTGAAGCTTTATTAGCCAAAAAAAAGTTGGAGAATATTCAAGCAACTGCCTTTATCAACAGAATGGACTTAGCTTATAGCATTTCAGATTTAGTTATTTCTAGAGCAGGAGCACTGTCAATTAGTGAACTAACTTTGGCTGGTAAACCCAGTATTTTAGTTCCTTCTCCAAATGTTTCAGAAGATCACCAAACCAAAAACGCCATGTCATTAGTTGATCATTCTGCAGCTATTTTAGTGAAAGATGATCAAACTGAACTGCTTTTATCAAAAGCCATTTCTATTTTAAATGATAAAGAACTTTTAAATGAAATTTCAAAAAACTCTAAAGCTTTAGGTAAACCAAATGCGAGTAAAGACATCATAAAAGAAATTTTTAAAATTAGCTCCAATGCATAGCGCTGAAATAAAAAAAGTACATTTTATTGGTGTTGGAGGCATTGGAATGAGTGCTTTGGCTTATTATTTTATTTCAAAAAAAATAAAGGTTTCTGGATATGATAAAATTCAATCATCAATTACAAGCAAGTTAGTAAGTAATGGGGCAGAGATTTTTTATGAGGACGATATAACTTTAATTGATGACATAAATTCCATTGATTTAGTTATTTATACACCAGCAATTAATTATGAGAATAAACAATTAACCTTTTTTCAAAACCATGATTTTAATTTATTAAAAAGATCTGATGTACTTGGAGAAATATCTAATTTGTATAAAACCATTGCAGTTGCGGGAACACATGGCAAGACAACTATAAGTTCCATGGTTGCACATATATTAAAAACTGCTCACAAAGTAGGAGCATGTTTCGTTGGTGGTATTACTTCTAATTACGAATCCAATTTTTTATTAGGCAACGGTGATTTATCTGTAATGGAAGCTGACGAATACGACAAGTCTTTTTTAAAATTGAATCCAGATTCTATAGTCTTAACGTCAATTGATCCGGATCATTTAGATATATATGGAACTAAAGAAAATTTACATAATAGCTTTTTAGAATTCAGTAAACTATTAAAAAATCAAAATAAATTCATCGTTGAAGAAAGCATCAGTAAATTTTTTGACGAAAATCTGGTTTATGGCTTTGGAGATCAGTGTAATTTAAGAATTATAAATGTTAAAATTAGTAATGGCAAATATCTTTTTGATTTTAGTTATGGAGGTATAATACACAAAGATTTTTCTCTTAAAATGCCAGGAAAATATAATTTATTAAACGCTGCGGGTGCAGCTCTTGCTTGTATAGTAAATGAAATAAGTTTAGATGAAATTAGAATTGGTTTAAGTTCTTATAAAGGGGTGAAAAGAAGGTTTGAAATTCAATTCGATAATTCTAAAATCACCTACATTGACGATTATGCTCACCATCCTAACGAAATAATTTCTCTCTTAAGTGCTGTTAAAGAATTTTATCCTGACAAAAAACTGATAGGAATTTTTCAACCTCACTTGTTTTCAAGAACTCAAGATTTTTTAAATGAATTTGCACAAAGCCTTTCTCTTTTAGATGATTTATTTCTTCTACCTATATACCCTGCAAGAGAAAAGCCAATTGAAGGAGTTAGTTCAGATGTTTTATTAGAAAAAGTCAATCTGGATAATAAAAAATTAATTCACTCACCTTCAGAACTGTTTACTCATCTAGATTTAGAATCTGATTTTTTGCTTCTTACAATAGGTGCAGGTGATATAGACCAGTGGGTTGATGATCTCATTAAATATTTGCAATCAAGATGATTAAAAAAATATTTCACATATTTTTTTGGGTAGCTTTAGTTACAGCATGGTTTATTCCCTCAAGTTTCATTTCTGGCAAATATCAAAAAATAAAAATTAAGAATATTTCTATAAAAATTATAGATGATAATCATCATGACTTTATAACAAAATCTGAAATTAATTCTCTTTTATCATCCATTGGTATTGTAAAAAATGTATCACTTAAAGAAGAAATTTATTTTTCCACAATTGAAAGCAGATTGTGTAGTCATCCTGCGGTAAATTCTGCAGAAGTTTATTTTAATAATAATGGTGATTTAGAATTAGAAATTAATAAAAGAACTCCGATTGCTAGATTTGTAAGTCAAGTCCCTGAGAAAAACTTCTACATTGATGAAAGTGGATTTTTAATGCCTTTAAGCAGTACATATGTTTGTAGGTTACCGGTCTTCTCTGGAAATATTAAGTTTCCGGAAAATCTTAATTTATTTAAGTTAGATACTCTTCATAAGTCACCAATTTTCCAAAAAATATTTAAAATGAGTAAAATAATTAACAATGACTCGTTCTTAAAATCTCAAATTGTCCAAATACACATCAATAATAATGGCTACTTTGAATTTATTCCAAGAATAGGTAATCAAAGAATACTATTTGGATTAGCAGAAAATATGGAAAATAAGTTTAAAAAAATCAAATTATTTTACACTAACGGCCCTCAGGTTAAAGAGCTAAATAATTACGATACTTTAAATGTTATATATAAAAATCAAATAATCTGTTCAAAAAGAAATTAATATGGATGCACCAGAAATAGTTGTAGGATTAGATATAGGAACCACTAAAATAGCTTGCTTAGTTGGTAGAAAAACTGATCATGGGAAAATTGAAATTTTAGGCATAGGGAAGGCCCCAAGTTTGGGAGTCTCAAGAGGAGTTGTGTCCAATATTGAAAAAACCGTTCAGTCAATAAGAGCAGCGGTAGAGGAGGCAGAAGCTAAATCTGGTATAGAAATAAAGGTTGTAAATGTAGGTATCGCCGGACAACACATTAAAAGTTTACAACATAGGGGAATGATTACAAGAGATTCTATTGAAGAGGAAATATCTCAAAAAGATGTAGATGAACTAATTGATGACATGTATAAGCTTGTTATGATGCCGGGAGAAGAGATTATTCATGTATTACCACAAGAATATATTGTCGATAGACAACCAGGTATCAAAGACCCAATCGGGATGTCCGGAGTACAGTTAGAGGCAAATTTCCACATTATTACTGGACAAATGGCTGCTGCAAGAAATATCTTTAAGTGTGTTCACAAAGCAGGTCTAGAAGTTTCTGAATTAATTTTAGAGCCCTTGGCTTCTTCTTCAGCTGTAATTAGTAGTGAAGAAAAAGAGGCAGGTGTAGCTCTTGTTGATATTGGCGGTGGAACCACAGATATTGCAATTTTTCACGATGGTATAATAAGACATACCTCTGTTATTCCTTTTGGTGGAAATGTTATTACAGAGGATATTAAGGAAGGATGTACAATAATGCAAAGACAAGCTGAATTGTTGAAGACAAAGTTCGGATCTGCTGTTACTCAAACAAGTCAAGAAAACGAAGTAGTCTGCATCCCAGGACTTAGAGGTAGAGACCCTAAAGAAATTTCAGTTACTAATTTAGCTAACATCATTAACGCAAGAATGTCTGAGATATTAGAACATATCTATTTTGAAATTAAGAATTCTGGATATGAAAAGAAATTAATTGGCGGAATTGTAGTAACTGGTGGTGGTTCACAACTCAAGCATATGAACCAGTTAATAGAATTTACAACTGGTATGGATTCAAGAGTAGGTTACCCAAATGAACATTTAAGTTCTAACACCAATATTAATGTAACATCTCCGCTTTTTGCTACAGGTGTAGGTTTAGTTGCAAAAGGATTTGAACAATTTGAATTATTAAAGTCTAGAAATGAAAAAATTAATACAAGAATGCATTCCCAAAAAAATAAGGGAAGCTTTTTTGAGAAATTAAAAACATTTTTTGACGAAAAAGTAGATTAACAATAAAAACAAAATAATCATGATGAAATTTGATTTACCAAAAGAACAATCTTCCATTATTAAAGTAATTGGTGTTGGAGGAGGTGGTAGTAATGCAGTTAACCACATGTATCGACAAGGAATAAAAGGAGTTGACTTTGTTGTATGTAATACGGATCATCAAGCTTTAGATACCAGTCCAGTTCCAACTAAAATCCCTCTAGGACAAAGTTTAACTGAGGGTAGAGGTGCAGGTTCTATACCTGATGTTGGTAAAAATGCAGCTATTGAAAATTTAGAAGATGTAAATGAAATTCTAGCAAAAAATACTAAAATGATTTTTGTTACTGCTGGTATGGGTGGAGGAACAGGTACTGGTGCAGCTCCTGTAATCGCTCAAGCCGCAAAAGATATGGGGATTTTAACAGTAGGTATTGTAACCGTCCCATTTACTTTTGAAGGTAGAAAAAGAAGATCTCAGGCAGAGGAGGGTATCGATAAAATGAGGGAGGCTGTCGACACATTATTAGTTATTAATAATGACAAATTAAGAGAAATGTTTGGGAATTTAACTCTAGTTAATGCCTTTGAAAATGCAGATGATGTTTTAGCCATTGCTGCTAAGGGAATTGCAGAAGTAATATCAGTAACTGGACAAATAAACGTAGACTTTAACGACGTTAACACCGTTATGAAAGATAGTGGTGTTGCTATCATGGGTTCTGCAGAGGCAGAAGGTGAAAATAGAGCAACTAAATGTGTTGAGAGCGCATTAAACTCTCCATTACTTAACGATAACAATATAGATGGAGCTAAGTATGTTCTTCTTAACATTACTTACGGTTCTCAAGCAGTTTTGATGGATGAAATTTCAGACATAACAGATTATATTCAACAAGAAGCAGGTAGTACTGCAGACGTTATTTGGGGACACGGATATGATGAATCTCTTGGTGATAAGTTATGTGTAACTATTATTGCAACAGGATTTAATACCCTTCCTCATACTGGACTTTCAATGAAAGCGCCTAAGAAAAATAAAATGCTTTTAGAGGAAGAAGCCAATAATGAAATCATAAAAGAAGATGTTATTCCATCTTTTTCTGACACAGTTGAAGAAGTTAAAGAGGAAACTACAATAGTAGATCATGATTATGAAGATGAAATGACTAAATATGTTCTTAATGAAGACCAAGATTTAGGCCTTAGCACTAGTGATGAAACTTTAGAGTCTCAAGTAACAGAAAATACTACTACTCATCAACCAAAATTAGAGGATGATGGAAAAATTAGATTTTTGCTTGAGGACGATGAAAACTTAAATCCAGAAATCGATCTGCAAGATGAGGAGGAACCCACTCTTGAGAATTTAACTATAGAAAACAATAATTCTGAAGATCAACCTCATACAAATGAAGATCAACCTTTGGAATCTAGAGAAGTATCACAAGAGAGAATAGAAAGAATCAGAAAAGCTACCGAAAAGCTTAGGTCTCCTTTGGGTTTAAATGAAATGGAGAGTGAACCTGCTTATAAAAGAAGAAATATTGACTTAAAGGATGTGAAATATTCTGACGACTCAAGTAGCTCAAAGTATACACTATGGGAAAACATTAACGATAGTGGGGAGAAAGAGTCTGGTCTAAGTGATAATAACAGTTTCTTACACGACAACGTAGATTAAATGGGTAATAGTATTGTAAACCAAATACCCGTAGATTTAAAAAATGCCATGCTTTCAAAGGCAAAGGTTGAAATAGCAACTTTAAGAGCTGTTAAATCTGCCTTTTTGTTAGAGAACACAAAAGAAGGAAGTACAGGTGAGATTTCAGACGAAGTAGCATTACAACTAATTTCAAAGTTATATAAGCAAAGAATGGATGCCCATGCTATATATATCGATCAAAACCGAGAAGATCTAGCTGAAGAAGAAGCGCTACAAGCTAAAATCTTGGAAAAATATTTACCAAAGCAATTAACTGAAGAAGAAGTTCGTGAAGAATTAAAGCTTATTGTAGCTCAAGTTGGAGCAACTTCAATGTCAGATATGGGAAAAGTTATGGGGAAGGCTATGGGTAAATTAAAAGGGAAAGCAGATGGCGCTGTAATATCTAAATTAGTAAAGGAAGTTTTGAATTAAAATGGATTTTTTAGATCCCAAAATCGAACAATACACTTTACAAAATTGTGAACCTGAATCAGAATTACTATACGAATTAAACAGGCAAACACACTTGCAAATTCTTCAACCAAGAATGTTATCTGGACATCTACAAGGTAGAATTCTCAGTTCTTACTCAAAAGCTTTGATCCCGAATAATGTTTTAGAAATCGGAACTTACACCGGTTACAGTGCTTTATGCATGGCAGAAGGGTTGAAAAAAGATGGAATTATTCATACAATTGATATTAATGAAGAGTTAACATCATTTACTCAGTCTTTTCTAAATAAATCAAAATTTAATAATCAGATTAAGTTACATGTTGGTAATGCTTTAGATATTATTCCAACTCTAAAATTAGAATGGGATCTTGTTTTTATCGATGCCGATAAAGAAAATTATTCTAATTATTTTGATTTAGTTATTGATCGTGTTCGATCTGGGGGTTGGATTATTGCAGATAATGTTCTTTGGAGTGGTAAAGTTTTAAAACCTACTGATAGAAATGACCATGAAACTGCTGCTTTAAAAGCTTTTAATCAGAAAGTTCATCAAGACCCAAGAGTAACTAATTTACTGTTGCCAGTTCGAGATGGTATGATGATTCTAATTAAGAAATGATATTTAATTAACTACGTATTTAAATTATATTATTTTTGCCTCAAATTAAACTTATTACAACATGAAATCTATAATTAAATTCCTATTTACCATTTTTCTAAGTATTAACATGCTATTTGTAAAAGCAGATGAAGGAATGTGGCTGCCCATGTTACTAGGTGAAGCTACCTATAAAAATATGGTAGAGTGTGGTATAAGATTAACTCCAGAACAAATTTATAATGCCAATAATTCAAGTTTAAAAGATGCTATTGTTGCCTTAGGTGGTGGTTTTTGTACTGGTGAAATTATATCTAATCAAGGTCTTATGATGACCAATCACCACTGTGGTTTTGGAACTATTCAAGCGAATAGTACTACTGAAAATGATTATCTAACAGATGGGTTTTGGGCCATGACTAAGGAACAAGAAATTCCAGCAGATTTTGGTGTTTGGTTTCTAAACGATATTTTAGATGTTACTGACAAGGTTCTGCAAGGACTTAAAGATGACATGACTGAGAAGGAAAGAGATTCATTAATACGTGCAAATTCTAATTCATTAAAAACCTCTGCAAATGAGGGTAAAAGTAAAGAAGACTTTGCTGTACAGGTTAAATCTTTTTATTACGGAAACTTGTATTACATGTTTACCTACAATATTTATAATGACGTAAGATTGGTAGGAGCTCCACCAAGTTCAATCGGGAAATTTGGAGGGGATACTGATAATTGGATGTGGCCTAGACATACTGGTGATTTTACAATGTTTAGAGTATATGCAGATAAAGAAAATAATCCTTCTTCATATAATGAGGAAAATCAACCACTAAAGCCTAAACATTCACTACCAGTTTCGATTGCTGGAGTTCAAGATGGAGATTATGCAATGATTATGGGCTATCCAGGAAGTACAGATCGCTTTCTGACATCCTGGGGTGTTAAAGAAGCTGTAGGAATTGAGCAACCAGCAAGAGTTAAAATTCGTAAGATTAAATTAGATATTATGGACGAACAAATGTCCAAAAGTCAGAAGGTTAGGATTCAATACGCCTCTAAATATGCTAGAGTTAGTAATTATTGGAAATATTTTATAGGGCAAAGTGAGCAATTGGTGAAAAACAAAGTATTTGAGAAAAAGCAAAGCATAGAAAACTCTTTTTCACTTTGGTATCAAAAGAATAAACTTGATAAAACCTATTCTGAAGCTCTTCCATTAATCGAAAATGCTACAAAAAGTTCCTCAAAATACACCATACCTAAGGTTTATTTTCAAGAAGCTGTTGTAGGATCTGAATTGCTCCTATTTATGTTAAGAAATTTAGGGCCAAGAACTCCAATTTATGGAGCTTTAAAATCTGGTGAGGGAATTAAAGAAGCAAAAGAAAATCTAATTGCAAAAGCTGAGGCTTACTATAAAGATTATAATGCTGTTATAGACGAAAATACTTTAGCGTCGGTTTTGTCACTATACGCAAATGATGTAGACAAAGAATTTCAACCAAATTTATTAATCAGTTTAAATGAAAAATATAAAGGGAATTTTAAAAATTTTGCTGCAAATTACTTTAAAAAAACTCCATTTAAATCATTAGAACTATTTAAAGAATGGGTTAACAACGATAAACTTTCCATTAAAGCAATTGAAAAGGATTTGGTTTATCAATTGAAAAATGAATTTTTAGATGTCTACAGATATAAAGTAATGGTTCCAAAATCTTCATTTGATACCGATTATAAAAAAGGTATGAGATTATTTGTTGATGGATTGCAAAAAATGGGTATGAATAAAGCCTCAGATGCTAATTCTACTATGCGATTTACTTATGGAAATGTATTACCATACGATCCAGCTGATGCTGTTCATTATGACTTTTACACCACATTAGATGGAGTTATGCAGAAAGAAGTGATTACGGAAGACAAGAATCATGAGTTTTATGTTCCTCAAAAATTAAAAGACTTATATAATTCTAAGGATTTCGGACCCTATGCTAGAAAAGAAGATGGAAAATTACCTGTCGGATTTTTATCTAATAACGATATAACTGGAGGAAACTCAGGAAGTCCTGTGATTAACTCACATGGTGAACTTATTGGTACTGCATTTGATGGTAACTGGGAAGCTATGAGTGGAGATATTTACTTTGAACCAAATATCCAAAGAACAATTTCTGTTGATATTAGATATTCCTTGTTTATAATCGATAAATATGCTGGAGCAAAACATTTAATTGATGAAATGAATGTTATTACAGAAAGGCACGTGGATCCTTCAAAAGTAGAATCTACAGACCCAAAGCCTGTACCAGTTAAGAATTAGATTTTAACGATTCTTGAAATTCTTTAACTATTTTATTTCTTGCAGATTGAGCTGAGCTTATGTTCTTCGAAGCAATTAACTCGAAAATCTTGGCACTGTAGTCTAATGACGAAGAAGTGCTCTGCAAACTATTTTTAGCTACGTTAATAAGTTGAACGGTTTCATCTTTAGCATTTAATAATATTTGCCAAGAATTTGGATCTATAAATACCTGTTGTGACATGTTGTGCGTATATTCTTCTCTAATAATTTTAAGTAGGGCCATATGAAGTGATTCTATAGTCATCCCACTTTTATGTGTTCTTATGAGCATATTACTGGGATCTATTCTTTCTAAAAATAAAATGATTCTTTCATAGGCTTGAATTTGAAGTGGGAAAAATTTATTGTTTTTATCCGACTTTATTTTTGAATCATTTTGTTCAATACTTTTATTATGGAAATGCTGAAGCATTAAATAGGTTGTTAATAACATTCCTGCTAAAGGAATAACTAATGTTAATAGATCTTTCATAGTTTTTATACGTATTAAAGATATCATTTGTTTCAAAAGTGAATAACCTGTTTATTTCTTTTTAATTAATTTTTTTTCAAATTCTATAAATATTTAATTTTGAACGTATAAATATTTAATAATGGATAATACTTCAATTAGAGTTAATAAACTCTCTGAATCAGCAACAATAGCAATGGCTAGAAAGGCCCGGGAATTAAAATCTCAAGGAGAAGATATTATTAGCTTAAGTTTAGGAGAGCCTGATTTCAATACACCTGATTTTATTAAAGAAGCTGCTGTTGATGGAATTCATCAAAACTATTCAAAGTATATGCCTGTTAACGGATATCTTGATTTAAGAGAGTCAATTGTAGATAAATTTAAAAGAGACAACGGTATTCAATATAATGTTGATCAGATTGTTGTCTCTACTGGAGCCAAACAATCTATAGCAAATGTTGTTTTAAGTTGTGTTAATCCTGGAGACGAAGTAATTGTTCCAGCTCCTTATTGGGTGAGTTATGAAGAAATAATAAAAATGGCAGAAGGTGTTCCTGTTTTTATTGAAACTACCATTGAAGACGATTTTAAAATCTCGCCATCTCAACTTGAAAAAGCTGTTACTTCAAAATCAAAAATGATGATTTACAGTTCTCCTTGCAATCCATCGGGTAGTGTTTACTCAAAAGAGGAATTGAGATCTTTAGCGGATGTACTCGTACAATACCCCAACATAACAGTTTTAAGTGATGAGATATATGAACATATAAATTTCACAAATTCTTATTTTTCAATGGCTGCGTTTGATGATATGTATGGTCAGGTTGTTACTGTAAATGGTGTTTCTAAATCATTCGCCATGACTGGATGGCGATTAGGATACATAGGCGCTCCAAATTGGTTAGCCAAAGCTTGTACTAAAATTCAAGGTCAGTTCACGTCTGGAACTTCCGGAATTTCTCAAAGAGCAGCAATTGCAGCAATTGCAGCAAATCCTGATGTTGTTAAAGAAATGAAATCTGCTTTTTTAAAGAGAAGAGATTTTGTTCTTAATGCACTAAGTAATATTCCTGGAATTAAAATTAACGAACCAAAAGGTGCTTTTTATGTGTTTCCTGATATTAGCTTCTTTTTCAATAAGTCGTTTGGAAAATATAACATTCAAAATGCTGATGACCTAACAATGTACATACTAGAAACAGCTAAGGTGGCTTTAGTAACCGGAAATGCTTTTGGCTCTCCTAATTGTCTAAGAATTTCTTATGCATCATCTTTAGATAATCTTAAACTAGCAATGGAAAGAATAGCTAGTTCGTTGAATCAATTAGAATAATTAAATTTCTGAATTAATTGCTTTTACAGGACTAATCTTAGAACTAATTATAGAAGGAAGAATCATTGCAATAAAACAGAACAAAAAAGAAATTAAGTTAATACTTGCAATACTAAATATTGGATAAGCCATGGGAACTTTGTCTAAATAGTAATTTTCTTGCGGTAATTCTAATAATTCAAATTGGTTTTGGATAGTAATTATTAAAATTGCTAATAAATTTCCTATTAAAAACCCGACGGACAAAAGCATACCACCATGATAAATGAAAATTCTTCGAAGTGAAAAATTCTTTATCCCTAAAGCCTTTAATATTCCTATCATTTTGGTTTTTTCCACTATTAGCACTAATAAAGCGCTAGACATATTCACTACAGCAACAACAATCATTAAAATTAGAATGATGTAAACATTTTGGTAAATTAAATTAAGCCAACTAAAGATTTCTTGATATTGCTCGTCAATAGTTGTGACTTTAAATTCAGGGCCTAATTTTTTTTTGAATTCACTTTTTATCTGGTTTCTATCATCAAAATTTTCTAAATATAGTTCGATACCACCGCAAAAATATTTTTCACTTCCTTCAGTATTTTTAAAATGTATTTCTTTATCCTTCGAGGTATAAATAATTGTCAGTGTATCTGGGATATTAATCAGATTTTGATCTTTTGAGTTGTTTACCTCATAAGTTATGAGTTCTATGGAAGTATCTTTTTTTGTTGAAAATTGAAATTTATTATTTGTAACAATGGAGTTGTTGCCCCAATCAAATAAGAAACTTCCATTTTTAGAAATATTATTTACTGAAATAGATAAAAAGGAGGAATCAGCATTAAATTCCTTGGTTGTAGACAATGTTAACCCCCAATTATTTATTTTTTTTAATAATTTAATATCTACAAATCCAAATTTTGAATCTACTTTATCTAGTCCGGTTTCATATATAGCTCCTAAAATCATATTTCTTTGTCTAGGTTTACCATTGGATATAAAAAATGTAGAAACTTTGTCGTGAAGGTTAATATTTAGTTTTTTACAGGTATTTCGAGATAAAACAATGGTATCGCTTGTTATATTTATGATTTTTGGAAGGGTTCCTGTAGTTATATATTTATTTAGAAATCGGTTATTTTGAAAGTTTTCTAAACCTTTAAAAAGAACTCCTTCAACTTCATTATTTTCTTTTTTTGAACTTTTTTTTAATTGAATTATAGCTGATTTATAAGCATACTTTTCTAAACCATATTCATTATCAATAGATAAAATAGAATCGTTAAGTAGGTTAATAGGACTAGTCTCGTTATTATTACTTTGAAACATGGATTCAATCTGAATATGACTTCCAAAACTTAATAGTTTATTTTTAACTTGATTTTGAAAACCTGTTGCAATACTAATGGTTAGTACGATTACACATACGCCCAGAGCCACTCCAAGTATAGATATAAGTACTATAGGTCTGGAGAAGTTTTTAGAATGCTTTTCTTTTTTAAGCATTCTTTGGGCTAGATACAATTCAAAGTTCAAATTTTCGTTAATTTGTATTAATGTATATTAAGTACAAACATCAGCATTTTAAAGAATATTTTAACTTAAGTAGCTACTTATTATTATTTTTTTTATTGAAATCATTTTCTCTAGTTTCACAATTAGATGTAGTTGTAGGTGCTGAAAGAACAGAATTCTATTTGGGAAATTTGATGAATCAAAGAGTTGGACTGGTTGCCAATCAAACTTCAAAAATCAAAAATGAACACTTAGTAGATGTTCTTCTTAATGAGGGTGTTAATGTCATTAAAGTTTTTTCTCCAGAACACGGTTTCAGAGGTAAATCTGATGCAGGTGAAAAGGTAAAAGATGAAATTGATCTACAGACAGGTCTTCCTATTTATTCTTTATATGGCAAAACTAAACGAAAACCATCCAAGGAAATATTAAAAGATATTGATATTGTTATTTTTGACTTACAAGATGTGGGTGTTCGTTTTTACACATATATAAGTAGTCTACACTATGTTATGGAGGCCTGTGCAGAAAATAACGTTAAGTTATTGGTTTTAGATCGTCCAAATCCAAATGGTTTTTATGTTGATGGACCAATTTTAGATTTAAAATTTAGATCATTTGTGGGAATGCACCCAATACCAGTTGTTCATGGAATGACTATTGGGGAATATGCTCAAATGATCAACGGTGAAAAGTGGTTAAACAATCAGATTATATGTTCTTTAAAAGTAATTCCTTGTTTAAATTACAATCACAAAACCAGATATAATTTACCAATTCCTCCATCTCCTAATCTTCCAAATATGAGAAGCATTTATTTGTACCCATCTTTGTGTTTCTTTGAGGGAACTAATGTAAGTGTAGGCAGAGGAACAGATTATCCATTTCAAATATTTGGTGCTCCATATTTCACAGAAACTGAGTTTAGTTTTATACCAAAATCTACCTACGGTGCAAAAAACCCAAAACACAAATTAGTAACTTGTTTTGGAAGTGATCTAAGAACTATGCCTATAGATAGTTTGCGTAAAATCAATAAACTGAACTTAAATTGGTTAGTGAACAGCTATAAATCTTCTAATGAATCGGAAGATTTTTTTAATAAAAATAATTTTTTTAACCTTTTAGCAGGATCTGATAAGCTGATGAATTTGGTTAAAGGTGGAGCAAATGCTCTTCATATGTCAGAAACCTACCAAGGCTCATTGAATGATTTTAAAGTTGTTAGAAAAAAATATTTGTTATATGAGGACTTTGAATAGTTAAACTACAAAAATGAGAGAATTTAAAAATATTGGTATTATTGGTGCAGGATCTATGGGTATTGGAATTGCTCAAGTGGCTTCTGCAGCAGGTTGTAAAGTTTTTCTTTATGATAATAGCATTGATTCAGCTAAAAAATCTTTAAATAATTTAGAAAAAATTCTTAGCCGACTAATTGTAAAACAAAGAATTACAGAACTACAAAAGCAACAAATTCTTCATAATATTAAAATAGTAAGTTCGTTAAATGATTTTAAAAATGTTGAACTAGTTATAGAAGCTATCATCGAAGATTTGTCAATAAAGAAAGAGCTTTTTAGAAAACTAGAAGCTATTGTTACACCGAATTGTATAATTGGAAGCAATACATCATCTTTATCTATAACTGATTTAGGTTCTGTGTTTAAAGACCCAACAAGATTTATAGGAATTCACTTTTTCAATCCTGCACCATTGATGCCACTCGTAGAGGTAGTTCCAGCTCTTCAAACCGATAAGAATTTGTCTTTAGCAATTAAAAAATTACTTCAACAATGGAAAAAGTTGCCAGTTATTGCTAAAGATACTCCTGGGTTCATAGTTAACAGAGTTGCACGACCATTTTATAGTGAGGCCTTACGGATTTACGAAGAACAAATTGCAGATTTCTCTACTATTGATCAAGCAATGAAAGAATTAGGAGGCTTTAAAATGGGACCTTTCGAATTAATGGATTTTATTGGAAACGATGTGAATTATGCAGTAACTGTTTCTGTTTTTAAGTCTTTTTATTATGACCCAAAATATAAACCCTCATTAACTCAAAAACAATATAAAGAAGCAGGCTGGCTAGGAAGAAAAACTTTAAAGGGGTATTACGATTACAACAATTCTGTGAATCATAATCCAAGTAATGATGTTGCTCTATTAAATGAAATATTTGAAAGAATATTAGCGTTGTTAATTAACGATGCAGTTGATGCCCTTTATTTAGGTGTTGCAAGTAAAGAAGACATTGATTTAGCAGTTACTAAAGGTGTAAACTATCCAAAAGGTTTACTAGCTTGGGGAGAAGAAAAGACTTTTAATTGGGTTATGAACACACTAGACGATCTTTATGCTACTTACCATGAAGATAGATACAGGTGTTCTGCTCACTTAAGAAAATTAGCTAGCAAAGGCTTGTAGCTATAAATTTTCATTTAGTAAATTCATTAAAATATATAAAGTAGGGATAGTTATCATAAAGGCATCCATCCTATCCAGCATACCTCCATGTCCAGGAATAAATTTTCCTGAATCTTTCGCATTTGCCATTCTTTTGTAATAGGATTCAATAAAGTCACCGGCAGTAGCTGTAAAAGGTATCACAATACTAAAAATGAGTAGTAAGTATAAACGAAAATAATCAAAATATAATTGAATGAAGTAAACAGATATAACCGAAAATAAAAGTCCACCAGCAAATCCTTCCCATGATTTTTTAGGAGAGATTTTAGGTAGAATTTTATTTTTACCAAATTTTGAACCTGTTAAGTACGCAAAAGTATCAAACACCCAAGTTAAAACAAACATGATCAAAATAGGAGATGGATCAAAATTAGATGTAGGATAATTATGATCTGAAAATCCAAAAAGCTGAACGATACAAAATGGAATTATAACATACAAAAGTGCAATTAATTTGCTCTTTCCTTTTCTAAGTTTCCACATTTCATATACTGAGATTATACCCATCAAAAGAAATAGGAAGCCAAAAGTAGTTTCAGAGTAACTTGTAAAACTCCACAGGACTAAGACATATACCAATCCAGATATTCCCCTTATATAAATATCTTTCATTTACTAAATTTTGATTAGTGTTATTCTAACATGTAGATTAAGCAGATTTCTTGGTCTTTGTTTTGGTATTTGTAGCTGTTTTTTTTGCTGGGCTGGTCTTTGAAATAACTGTTTTCTTTGTTTTTGCAGTTGAAGGTTTAGTTTTTTTTGTGACTGTTTCCGTTTCTTCTTTTTGAAATGGTCTTTTGCCAAAAATTTCTTCTAAATCTTCTTTGAAAATAACCTCAGTTTCAAGCAATTTATTTGACAACTGATGAAGTTTGTCTTCATGTTTCTTTAAAATAGCTTTAGCTCTTGCGTATTGTGTATCGATTATTTTTTTGATTTCTTGGTCAATAATTTTAGCGGTCTCTTCAGAATATGGTTTGGTGAAACCATACCCTTGATTTTGTGAGTCATAATAAGAAACATTACCTATTTTTTCGTCTAATCCGTATATAGTAACCATGGCCATTGCTTGTTTAGTTACTTTTTCCAAGTCACTTAAAGCTCCCGTTGAAATTTTATTAAAAATTATTGATTCTGCAGCTCTTCCACCTAGCGCAGAACACATTTCATCTAAAATTTGCTCGGTAGTTGTTAATGATCTCTCTTCAGGTAGATACCATGCTGCTCCCAAACTTCTACCTCTTGGAACTATAGTTACTTTAACCAAAGGATTAGCATGCTCCAACATCCAACTTACAGTTGCATGCCCTGCTTCATGATAGGCAATAGTTTTCTTTTCTTGTTTTGTAATAATTTTATTTTTCTTTTCTAACCCACCAATTATACGGTCAACAGCATCTAAAAAATCTTGTTTTTGAACACTGGTCTTTTTCTTTCTTGCAGCAATTAATGCTGCTTCATTACAAATATTTGCAATATCAGCACCACTAAACCCAGGGGTTTGTCTAGCAAGAAAATCTCGATCTAGTTTTTTCTCTAGTTTTATGGGTTTTAAATGAACTTCAAAAATTTCTTTTCTTTCATTTAAATCTGGCATATCAACATAAATTTGTCTGTCAAATCTTCCAGCTCTCATCAATGCTCTGTCTAATACGTCTGCTCTGTTAGTCGCAGCTAACATTATTACTCCAGAATTAGTTCCAAATCCGTCCATTTCTGTTAACAATTGATTCAAAGTATTTTCTCTTTCATCATTTGACCCCATGTTTGGATTTTTTCCTCTTGCTCTACCTATGGCATCAATTTCATCAATAAAAATTATACATGGAGATTTTTCTTTTGCTTGTTTAAATAAATCTCTTACTCTTGAAGCACCAACTCCAACAAACATTTCTACAAAGTCAGAACCTGACAATGAAAAGAAAGGAACTTTAGCTTCTCCAGCAACAGCTTTTGCAATTAATGTTTTACCTGTACCTGGGGGTCCTACAAGTAATGCGCCTTTCGGAATTTTAGCTCCTAATGCTGTGTATTTTTTTGGGTTTTTAAGAAAATCAACTATTTCTTTCACCTCTTCTTTGGCCTCTTCTAATCCTGCAACATTATCAAAAGTTACATTGGTTGATTTACCTTGACCAAACATCTGCGCCTTTGATTTACCAATATTAAATAATTGGCCACCTGATCCTCCAGCACCTCCAGAAACTCTACGCATAATAAAAGACCATACTGCTATCATAATTCCAAAAAAGATGATCCACCCAAGTATATCTTTTCCGAAGTTATCTTCTTCAACATAATCGTACATCAGTGTTTTATTGCTGTACGCATACTCTTTTTGTGCTTCATCTAGAAAAGTTGAAAAGGTCTCATTATTTGGGATATTAAATGCGTAATGAGGTCCATTATTCGGCCCTCCGAAAACACTTTTTTCAGGAATGTTCTTGTCTTTGTGAGGGGCTTGTGTTAATTGTTCATTATATATATAAACTCTTGCTTCTCTTTTGTTTATGACTTCTACTTTTCTGACCTGTTTGTTTTTGATAAAGGATTTAAACTCAGAATAATTTGATTTTATAATACCGCTATTAACAGGATTGAATAAATTGATAGAAATTAAAATGACTGCTACAATACCATATATCCAATAGAAATTAAATTTTGGTAAGTTTCCTTTAATCTTCTTTTTTTTGTTTGTCATTTCTTTATTTTAAGATTGATATTCTTTTTTTGGTGCATCACCCCAAAGATCTTCTAATTTGTAAAGAGATCTTGTGTCTTTGTAAAAAATATGTGCTATTACTTCTACATAATCCATAAGAATCCATTCACTATTTCCTTTTCCTTCTTCTTTCCAAGGTTTCTCTTTCAAGTCTTTTACACATTTTTTATAAACAGCCCTATTAATACCCTCAATATGTGTTGCCGAGTCTCCATGACCTATTACGAAATAATCACAAATAGATCCATCAATGTTTCTCATATCCAAGCAAACGACATCTTTTGCTTTTCCATCTAGGAGTCCTTCGATTATAGTATCTCTGAGTAACATTTAATTTGAATTAGTTTAATTATATGAATAAAACATGTGCAAAAATAGTTAATTATGCCTAATCATTTGATTTGTTGAATTGTTTATCGTTTATTTAAAATAAATGAACAATAGAATTACGAGTAATCAAATAATCAAACTTAGTTCTGTCGACTCTACAAACAATTATGCTGCCAAACTTGTTAGGCAGACAAAAACCCCATTTGGATCGGTAATTATGGCAGACTTTCAAACTAACGGAAAGGGTCAAAGAGCTAACACATGGATTTCTGATAATTCTAAAAATTTATTATTTAGTATATATGAAGATAGTTCTTTCTTAAATCCAAGCACTTTTTTTTACTTAAGTAAAATAACTGCGTTATCTATTAGAGAATTTATTTTAGAAGAGTCCAATGTGAAAGCTGTAATTAAATGGCCTAATGATGTATTGGTAGAAAATAAAAAAATAGCAGGAATACTTATTGAAAATCAATGGCGAAATAATAATTTAATTTCTTCAATAATTGGTCTAGGTATTAATATTAATCAAGTTGTATTTCCATATGGTATTGTTGCTTCAAGTTTGAAAAAAATTACAGCTAAAGAATTTGAGTTAAGACCTTTATTAAATAATTATTTAGAGATCTTTAGTAAGTGGTTGAAATTGTTAAAAAACAGAGATTATGATCTCATAAACGATCAATACCATAGGCATTTATTTAATTATAATTCCTGGTCCGACTATCATAAGTCTGGAGAAAATTTTAGAGCGAAATTAGTGGGTGTTAATGAATCAGGATTACTGATTCTACAGCTAGAAGATGGAAGCAAAAAATTATTCGATATAAAACAAATTACTCAGTTAATATAGCTTTCTCAATACTATTTGCCATATAATTAAAAAGTTCATTAAGAGGTTTTCCTACGATTACTTTAAGCATTGGACTTACATCAGCTTTTGAAGTTATTTGAGCTGTGCATGTTTCAGATTTTAAATCTTGTATATCAATAATAATATTAAAATTAAACGGTGATTTTTTTTCACTTTTTAAATGTATTTTATTTTTTGAAACCGCTTTTTTTTTGATATCCAACACGTAAGTATTTTGAATGCTAAAAGTGCAAAAATCTTTATTTGATTCCCAGTTTTTTATTTTGTCCTTTGGAAAAAGATTGATGTAGTTATTTAAATCAGATAAATATTCAATGCATTTTGAGGAATTTAAATTAACCTCTATTTTTTCGCTAACAATTTCAAGCATTTGGATTCCAATTTGCAGGAGCATTTCTCCAGTGGTTAAGGGTTTCTAAATCTTTTTCGGATATGTACTTTTTCTCCAAAGCAGTGTCAATTAATACATTGTAATCTGATAGGGTGCTAAATATGCAAGATTCAGATTTGAAATTGTCAATGGAAGTTTGAAACCCATAAGTGAAAATAGCTCCTAATCCTATGACATTAACGCCATAATCTCTTAAATCTCTAACTGCTTTTAAACTGCTTTTTCCAGATGAGATTAAATCTTCTATTACAAAAACATCATCTGTTTTCTTTAAATCTCCCTCGATATTGTTCTTCATTCCGTGTGCTTTTGCTGAAGATCGCACATAGCAAAATGGAACTTGAAGTTCTTCTGCAACTAATGCTCCAATAGCAATCCCACCCGTTGCTACACCTGCAATACATGTTGGAGAATAATTATTTCTAATTAAAGAAACAAATTCGTTTTTTATGAAACTTCTAATATCTGGATGGCCTAATATTTTTCTGTTATCACAATAAATGGGAGATTTCCAGCCAGATGCCCAATTAAAGGGATTGGTTGGTTGTAATTTAACTGCATTGATTTTTAAAAGAAATTCAGCTACTTTAGCTGAGTTATTTATTGAGTTAACCATCGGACAAATGTATAAAGTTTTTGATAGTAAATCCCAGATAATTTTTTCTCAAAATAAAATAGGTAGTTCTTATATAGTTGTCAAAGAGATCTCAGATTTAGAACATCATAATTCCAATGGTGATTTTTATTTTAATCATGTTTCTTTAGACCCATTAAAAAGTATGCAACAATGGTTTTCGGAATATCAATTTATTGACGCTTCAGGTGGCTTAGTTGAATGTGAAAAAGATTTTTTGTGGATTTTAAGAAATGGAATTTGGGATCTACCTAAAGGAAAATTAGAAAAAGGGGAGGACTTTAAAACTGCTGGTATTAGAGAGGTTCAAGAAGAATGTGGTTTAGATAAAAATCTTTCAATTATTCATTTATTACATATTTCTTTCCATACCTATGCTCAGAATTCTACACATTTTTTAAAAAGAACTCATTGGTATAAGATGAAATATTTTGGCAATAAAAAACTCACTCCTCAAATTGAGGAAGGAATTGAAGATGTTAAGTGGCTTAATTTTGAAAATTCTACAATAAAGGCAAAAAAATCTTTTGGCTCAATTAGTGATGTATGGACTTCGTTTTTGAAAAATTAATTTCTACTCCCAATATTGTATTTTTTCTTAGGTTCTAATTTTTTTTGAATATCAAAAAATAATTTATCGATACTTTGGTCATTATAAAGTGAAATTGGTGGAAGGGAAGGGTATTGATAAATAAATCCCTTTGGGTCAATTAATAAGTGAGTGGGAAGATGGTCTAAATTTAAATAAGAAATAATATCTTCTTTATTTAATGGAAAACAAATGGGCCATGAATTAAAATCATTATTTGCAAGAAATTCTTTTAAATCAGAAACTTGATCATTTAAATTAACGGACAAAAAATTGATAAAAGAGTATTTTTTAGAAAATTGGTTAATAACCTCCATTTCGTGTAAGCTATTATTATTCCAAGTAGCAAAAAAATTTAAATAAGTATATTTTCCTTTTAGATTTTTAATAGAAATTTCCAATTGATTAGTGTCAATGAATTTAAAGTTGGGAAATGCAGCACCTTTAGAAAGTTTGGTAAGTTCTAATATGCAGTTTGATGCAATAATTCTGTGCTGTTCCCATTTGCTGTTATCTCTTATCTCTATTAAAAAACTTAGAATAGTTTCCGTGTTGTAATCAATAGAATTGAAACCATCATACAGGCCTTTAATAATAGCAAGTTCAGCAAGTTTTGGATTGATGAAGAATCTAGAACCTTTAATTACTTCAAGAAGTTTATGAAAGCTTCCAAAATTATTAACTGCAAATTTTATTTTTTCGTTAAAACCAACATTCCCAATACTGAATACATCGCTATAGAAAATATTGAAAAATTGCATGTATGCATCATTTTTATAATTAATCTCATTATTCTTTAAGTAGTTATCATAGAGATAGCTTTTGTAGTATTCTCCTTTACTTTGATGTGCTAATTGTTCTAATAAGGCAATTTCATATCTTATATAATTGTGTAAAAATTTAATAGGGAAACGGTCGTATCTTTTGGCTAAAAGAAATTTAAAATTATTGAGGCTGTCTTGAAATTCTCTGTTATGTTTCGCCATCCTAATAATTTTGGAGGTGTCGCCGTAAAGGAAAAAATCTACTTGAAGATTGAAATCTAAAATCAAATTATTTATATCAGTAGATTCAATATTTATAAATAGTAATTGAACCTTTGATTTTTTGAAGGATGCTTCTTCGATTAATGTGTCTTTAGGAAAGTATAAATTGTAGTGCTTTGTTGCAGTGTCTAGATACAACATGGCATGTGATCTTCCAATGTGTAATTCTGTGAGTTCTATTTGTTGTGCGTCAAAATTGAGTTTGGCAAACCCGTCGCCGTTGATGGTTTGTTGGTCAATTATTTGATATTGATTGCTGATATAATCAATTTTTTTCTTCCAAATGATGGTTTGATTTTTGTAATCGGGAGCTGAGATGTTAACGACTGTTCCATATATAAATTGGGAATTTAAAATTAACGATAGAACAATAATTGTTCCTATTCTAGTCATTGATGGGGATATTAACGGCATTGGGAATTAAACTGTTAATGTCTCCATTGTTGATGAAAATTTGCCTAACAATTGAAGAAGATATCATACCGTATTTATTACTAGCTAGTAAAAATATGGTTTCTATTTCTTTATTCATCATTGAATTAGTTTCGGCAATTTGTTTTTCGTACTCAAAGTCAATTGTAGACCTTAAGCCTCTGAAAATAAAACTAGCATTTTCCTTTTTAGCAAAGTCAACAGTTAACCCATCGTATTTTTTTACTAAAATGTTTTGGTGAGAATCAAATGTTTTTTTCACCCATTCTTCTCTAATTGCAACATCGAATTGATGTTTTTTATTAGAATTACTCCCAATTCCAATAACAAGTGAGTCTACTAATTTTGCAGCTTTCAAAATAATGAATTCGTGACCAACTGTGATAGGGTCAAACGATCCTGGAAATATGCCTATTTTTAGTTTTTCCATTAGTATTTAAAAAATGAAAAGTTCACGCTACCGTATTTTCTCTTTTCTATAAAGTTAGGATATTCTCCGAAATTAATCTTTTTCCCATGTTCCATAATTAGCCATCCGTTTTTTCGAAGTATTTTTTTTTCTAAAATCACTTCAGGAATTTTCTGTAAATTATTTAAGTCATAAGGTGGGTCTGCAAATATTAAATCATAGCTTTCTTGTTCTTGTATTTCCAAAAACTTCCAAGCATTAATTTTCATTGTTTTAATATTCATAGAAAGCTTATTAGCATTAAATCTTATAGATTTTACAGAATTTGCTTGATTGTCGACACAGGTTACTATTTTAGCTCCTCTTGAGCTAAATTCATAAGCAATTCCTCCAGAACCCGAAAAAAGGTCTAAAACTTCTAAATCTTCAAACTCAATACGATTTTCTAGTATACTGAACAGGGCTTCTTTTGCGGTGCTTGTTGTTGGTCGAGCTTTTATGCTTTTATCGTTAGGAATGTAAATAGATTTATATTTTCCAGAAATAATTCTCATTTTAATGATTGTTAAAATCAGTTTCTTTAAAGATGTTGATTTTTGTTTGAGGTAATATTTCTTTGATTTTAGACAATAAAATTTGATTTTCAATCCCCATAAAATCAAGATGAAAAGGTTCTTGAGTGAGTTGTGATTCTTTGACAACGCTTAAGAAATAGTATAATATATCATCGGTATTTTCGACGTTAAATCTATTAAGTAGTGTGAGTTTATTTTTAACGTATGAACTAATATAGATTATACTTTCTCCAACAAAGATTTTTATTTGATTTTTGTTTTCCTTGAAAAATGAGACTGATTCAGCGAAATGTTTTAGGTTTACATTTGGTATTTTAGATAGAATTTTTTTTTGTAGTTCTTTGGAAATTGCCCAGTATATATATGAATTAATATGTGGTTTTTCACTTTCTATATAGTTAGTGGATTGGGGGTTGTTAAAAACCTCTTTTTTTTGATTTTCAGAAATGTGGCCCCAAATCTCTATAGGTATAATAGTAAAATCTGGATTGTCTATGTATACGTTATTGATTTTGCTAATAGCGTCAAAATTTCCAAAATCTAGTTTTTTCCAAAATTTAGTTTCACTAATCTCAAAAAATTGATTTTCAAAAAAATATATGTTTTTGGTTTCTTGCCCCAAGGGTTTGGATTTTATTTCCAATTCCCATTTGTTTTAACTTCGGTTAGAGAACCTGTTATAAGGGTATCTCTTTCGTGAAGTGGATCGTAAGGATTTGGATCAAAAGCTGTAAAAACTGGTGTTCCAACTTTAGAAAACAAATAGAAGTAGTCTTGGGTATTATTTGTGAAATCTGGATACGATACTTGTTCGTTTTTATAAAATTCAAATGATATTTTATTACTATCTATTAATCGGTTAGCTACCATAGCTTTAAAATTATCAATTTCAAGATGAGGGCTTGAAAATTCATCGTCTTTAATAATTAGATCTTTAACAACATAAAAGGGTTCAAATAGTTCAGGATTGTATAGTGAAGGTTGAAGATTGTAGGATAAAACATCTTCTAAGTCTGTCCAAAAAGCTTTTGAAGGTCTTGATACAACATCTTTCATTGTAAATCTGATTTCCATTTCCAATTCGTTTCTTAAAACTAGGAAACGTAAAGTGTCTTTCAAATTTTCTTTAAGAGCTGCTAAAAAATCTGATGATTTATTATATGTGACAGAATTTAAAGAAACAATGTTGTCGTCAATTTTCAAATTAGGCAGTTGAGGTATCGAGTCTTTTACAATTAATCCAATAATCTCTTTATTGTAATAGGCTTTGTCGTTGCCATTAAAGTCAATAAGATAGGAAGAGACAAATTCATATTTTTTTCCTTTTCTCTGCATTATGACTTCGTAGGTAAGATCATCACTAGATTCTAAAACATCGGCAAATAAGCTAAACTTTTTATCGGTTGACATAGGGACTATGTTAAATTTTTCTACATCAAATTCAAAAAACCTATTATTTAATGAATCAGAATTAATTTTAAATAATTTGATTAATACATTCTCCCAACTGGTGTCTTTGGTTAGTAGTCCACATTTTAATGCTTCTTTTTCGTCATAAGATTCAATTTGAATATAATCTATAATAGGGTCGTAGCCTAAGATTTCAGCGTGTTCTGGTGTTATTTTGTAATCTGGAACAATACCTTTGGTACTTATTGAATAAACACTATCTTGAACAAGAAATCTTTTAAGTTCATTAAAATTATCGCTGTACCATCCATATTTTTTCTTGTACTCTAATTGAATAATTTCTATATCTCTTAAGCTTTGTTTGATGTTGTCATCAATTTTCTTTTTTAACTCAATTTGTGAAATGGTTGTTGAAATAGACGAGTAGGTAGAATAGCCTAAGATTATACAGCTTATAAGCATGACAACTAAAACTATTAAATGTGTATTTTTTGTTATAATTTCTTTTATGTAGAGAATTGTTACAACACCCATGAGTAAAACAACAAATGCTCCTAATGTGAAGATGCTAGACTGGCTAGTAGATCCAGTCCCGCTAAAAAAAGCTGTGTTTAGCAGCATTAGTCCTATTAAAATAACAAGTGCTGGGAAAATATATTTTTTGATTAGAAGGCTTCGTTCTTCCATGGAATTAATTTTTGCTACAAATCTAATATTTTTTTCAAACAGCTATTGATTTATGAGGAACTAAAAAGTGTGATATTTCACGAAGGTTAATTAGGTTTTTGTTCTGAAATTATATTTAAAATTAAAATATTATTTTACTAAAAAAGACTAATTTGAAACTATATATCGAATGCCTTGGTATTTTATCTTATTTGTTTTAATTCGTATATTTGAATTGATATTAAAATTATGAAAAAAGATATATTAAGAAAAGGATTCGAATTAATTTCTCTTTCCCGTTCAATGAGTGATCTTTTTGAAAAAGAAAAAAATACAACTTCCAAGTATGTTCATGCTACTTCGAAAGGTCATGAAATAATTCAAATTGCTGTTGGGTTACAGTTGCTAAATTGTGATTTTGTCTACCCTTATTACAGAGACGATTCAATGCTTCTGTCAATTGGACTTCAACCCTATGATTTGATGTTGCAATTATTATCTAAATCTAATGATCCATTTTCAGGAGGAAAAACTTATTACTCACACCCTAGTTTAAATGATTCTAACTTTCCTAAAATTCCACATCAGTCGTCTGCAACTGGAATGCAAGCAATACCTGCAACGGGTGCTGCCTTGGGTTTGAAGTACAAAGAGTTGGTAGGATTGTCCGATGGTGATGAATTTCCTCCAGTTGTAATTTGTTCTCTAGGAGATGCCTCTTGTACCGAAGGTGAAGTTTCTGAAGCTTTCCAGATGGCTGTTTTAAAAAAACTACCTATCATATATGTTGTACAAGATAATGAATGGGATATTTCAGCAAAAGCTGAAGAGACTAGAGCTCAAGATATTTCTCATTTTGCTAGGGGATTTAAAGGCCTTCAAACTCTTACAATTGATGGAACAGATTTTCAAGAATCATATGATGCTTTTGGTAAAGCGTTAGAAATTACTCGTAAAAGAGTAGGTCCTGTTTTAGTTCATGCCAAGGTTCCACTTCTAAACCATCACACCTCTGGAGTTCGTATGGAATGGTATAGGGACGATTTAGAAGAACAATTATTAAGAGATCCACTCCCAAAATTAACCCAGCTACTTCTTGAGAGTGGGTTCACCAACAAAGAATTAACTGACATTTCAAAAAATTCTCAAAAACTTGTTCTACAACACTATTCCAGAGCATTGAACGATAAAGACCCTAATGTCGAGGAACTTCATCAAAATATATTTGCCCCTACAACTGTAACTAAGGAATTAGGAAAAAGAGCACCTGCTGAAAAAGAGCCGACTGTTATGGTGGATTCAGCTCTTTTTGCGATACGTGAATTGCTAGAATTGGATCCAAAATGTCTTTTATATGGGCAAGATGTTGGTGGTAGATTAGGAGGAGTATTTAGAGAAGCAGCAACGTTAGCCCAACAATTTGGAGATCACAGAGTTTTTAATACTCCAATTCAAGAAGCCTTCATCATTGGAAGTACTGCTGGAATGTCTGCCGTAGGTTTAAAGCCAATTGTTGAGGTTCAATTTGCCGATTACATATGGCCTGGATTAAATCAATTATTTACAGAAATCAGCAGATCTTACTATTTGTCAAATGGCAAATGGCCAGTAAGTATGATACTGAGAGTACCTATTGGAGCTTACGGATCTGGAGGACCCTACCATTCTTCAAGTATTGAATCCATAGTAACTAATATTATTGGTGTCAAAGTATTGTATCCTTCAAATGGAGCAGACTTAAAAGGGCTAATAAAAGCTGCTTACTTAGACCCTAATCCAATTTTAATTTTAGAACACAAAGGACTGTATTGGTCAAAAATACCTGGAACAGAGGGTGCTAAAACTATTGAGCCTGATTCAGATTTTGTCATACCTATTGGTACTGCTCGAAAAGTATTAATAGCAGAAAATTCTTTTATTCAATCTGGAAAATCTTTAGTTATTATTACATACGGAAGAGGAGTATATTGGTCCTTAGAGGCATCAAAAAATTTTAAAGGTCAAATTGAAATTTTAGATCTTCGTACATTATCTCCATTAGATAAAAATCAAATTTTTGAATCTTGTAAAATTCATAGTAAGGTTTTAATAGTAACAGAAGAACCCAGAGCATCTTCTTTTTCATTGGGACTGGCTGGTAGTATTCAGAAAAATTGTTTTGAATATTTAGATGCCGCCATAGAAGTTTTGGGATCAGAAAATACTCCAGCAATTCCCTTGAATGAAAATTTAGAAGCTGCGTATTTACCCAATTCTGATAAAGTAATTGATATCATTTCTAAGCTTTTAGAATATTAATCATTTGATTTAGAATTTATATAATAAATTCGCATTTAAATTAATTAATATGGAATATTTAGATCAAAATATATTTGGTAATACAGTTTTACACTGGATTATTGCTCTTACTGTTTTATCAAGCTCCTATGTTTTAGGAAAAGTAATATATTGGATGTTCTCTAATGTTTTTCAAAAACTTACAGCAAAAACAAAAAATACTCTAGACGATATATTACTATTAAAATTAAAAAGCCCAATTACTTTTTTAGTAGTGATTAGTGTGGTTTTTGTGGCAATTAAATTTTTAAAATTCCCTTTAAATATTGAAGAATTTTCTTTAAAAATCACTTATTTACTTTTTACTATATCCATAACATCTATTTTATCAAAAGTCATAGATACTATTATTACCGAAGTTATTCTACCTATCACTGAAAAATCTGAAACTGCTTTTGACGATCATTTAGTTCCTGTAATTCAAAAAGCTATAAGAGCCATTGTTTGGTCAATGGGGATAATCATAGGTTTGGATAACATAGGTTTCGATATAACCGCAATGATAGCTGGTCTAGGGATTGGAGGTTTGGCACTAGCTTTGGCAGCTCAAGATTCCGTGAAAAATATTTTTGCAGGTATAATGATTTTTTTAGATAAACCTTTCAAAATTAAGGATAGAATTAAAATAGGTGGTCATGATGGTACCGTTCAAGAAGTAGGGTTAAGGAGCACTAGAATAAGGACGCTTGAAGGAAGAATTGTAACAATTCCAAATTGCGAATTCACAGATAACAGCGTCATAAATGTTACATCTCAACCTGCTTTAAGAATTAAGATTAATCTAGGTTTAACGTATGAAACTAACGAAGAGGAAATCCAAAAAGCTATCGATATCCTTAGAGAAATTGTTCTAAAAGAAATAGCCATAACTGATGACTATGCAGCTGGTTTTAATGGATTTGGTGATTTTTCTTTAAATATCTTGTTTATGTACTATATAAAACCAGAATCCCATTGGTTGAATACACAAACTTTAGTAAACAAAGAAATTTTAAGAAAATTTAATAAAGAAGGGTTAGAATTTGCTTTTCCAACCCAAACCATATTTAAAAAAGAACTCTAATTAATACTTAAAAGCTCAACCTCGAAAATTAAAGTAGAGTAGGGTCCTATTTGCTGACCAGCACCTCTTTCACCATATGCTAAATCATAAGGGACAAATAGTTTCCATTTAGATCCAACACTCATTAACTGTAACGCTTCGGTCCACCCTTTTATAACACCACCAACTGGAAAGGATGCCGGTTCTCCTCTGTCTACAGAACTATCGAAAACAGTACCATCTATTAAAGTTCCATGATAGTGTGTTGTAACATTGTCTTCAAGCTTGGGTTTTGGCCCTGTTCCTTCAGTTATGACGGTGTATTGTAATCCACTTTCTAAAGTTGTAACACCTTCTTTCTTTCCGTTTTCTTCTAAAAATGTTCTGCCTTCGTCTATTTTCTCTTCACTCATAGCAGATTGTTTTTTTGCAAAATAATTTTGGATTATCATTAATGCCTGGTCATTATTAATTTTAGGCTCTTTACCATTTATAACTTCTTTCATTCCAGAAAGAAAGTTTTCGATTTTTATGTCTTTGAATTGGGTATTTACATTTTCACCGATATTGACACCAAGACTGTAACTTACAGAGTCAATTTCATTATTAAGAACAACTTCTTTAGGAGTTTCACTCTTACATGCTATAAAAAGTAAAACGGATGATAATACAATAATATTTTTCATTTTAATTTATTTTAATTAATTCAACTTCGAAAACAAGAGTAGTGAAAGGACCTATCTGTGGACCTGCACCTCTTTCACCATACGCTAAATCGTAAGGAACAAATAATTTCCACTTAGACCCAACAGACATTAACTGAAGTGCTTCTGTCCATCCTTTAATAACTCCACTAACTGGAAATGTCGCAGGTTCACCTCTGTCAACAGAGCTGTCAAAAACAGTTCCGTCTATAAGAGTACCGTGATAATGAGTTGTTACTTGATCATTCAGTGATGGCTTGGGACCCTCTCCAGTTTTTAAAATTTCATATTGTAATCCGCTTTCAAGTGTAGTTACTTCATTTCTTTTAGCATTATCGGTTAAAAACTTTTTACCTTCTTCAATTACAGATTCACTAGCTTCTGCTTGCTGTTTCTTAAAAAAGTCCTGAATTACTTTTTGTGCATCTGCTCCAGAAATTTTAGGTTCCTTTTTATTATCTAATACATCTTTGATCGCTGTTTCAAAGTTGTTGAGATCTATATCTGGAAATTGAGCTTTTATATTTTCTCCAATATTTACACCTAAACTGTAACTTACAGAGTCTATTTCATTTGTTATTTTTTGAGCTGACATTGTTGTTGTAATTGATATTAATAAAATTATTATGATGTTTTTATTCATGATTTAAAAATATTTATAAGACATTAACCGCTTTTCTTTTGGGTTCTTTGAACTTTTTTAGCTACTTGATTGGTTTTGATTTTAGGTGTTTGTTTAGTAGATTTTTGTTTAGATTTTATCTCTTTTTTCTTTGGTTTATCTCCAGACTTTGTTTTATCGTCATCCTCTTCATTTACCTTTAATTTCAACTTTTTAGTATCATGAAGTATATTGTACCATTGAAATAATTTTTTAATGTCTGAGTTGTAAACTTGTTCTTTATCGTAGTTGGGAACCAATTCTTCTAACTTTTTCTGGAGTTTCTTAATATCTTCTTGGTGTGATATAGTTGTCTTTCCATCATTAGATTCAAATATTTTCCTGTAAATATCTGAAAGTAATACTTCTTCTTCGTAAGTGTAGATGCTGATGTCAGATAAAGCACTAATTTTATTAGAGTTAAAAATAGGAAATCTTTTTTTATCGATCACCGACTCAACAATAACGTTATTTTTCGATTTTCCAACAACGCTAAAAAGTCCTGACTTACCTGAAATTGATATAATATCTTTTAAATCCATAATTTAATTATCGCGCAAATCTAATAATTATTCTATAACTAGCTTTATTGGTTTTAAATTTGATTTGTTTTTATCTCTTAACCAATATATTCCACTGCTAGCATTTATATTATTTATTTCAAATTCATTATTGATAGAATAGAATGTTTTAATAACTCTGCCACCTATGTCAAATATTTCTAAGTTAAAGGGTCCTTGGACGTTTTTAATTTTAACTATTGAACTATTTTTAAAAGGGTTGGGAGCTATATAAATTTGACCATTAGTATTTTCAATGGTATTTATTGAAGACGGTGTCGACTGAGTAACATAAAAGCTTTTAATTAAACTGTAGCCAAAATCACCAGAACCTTGACTTAAAATTACATTGTTTAAGTCTTTTAAAAGCCAATTTCCATCTGATCCACCATAATAAGAAGCACCAAGTCCATCTCCATATACATCGTTAAGTTCAAAAGTGAAGCATTCATTATCTTTCAAATATAAATCTTTAATTATTGTAGTATTTGACTGAATACCACCACCATTTGGATTACAATCGTAAGGTCCTTCGCTATACCAAATAGAGTCTTGACTATCTTTAATAGACCAATTAGTTTCTAAGCAATAATCATCTAATAATAGTTCAAAAGTTAATGGTGCAAAAACATCGTTATTCACAGTTAGATATAAGATTTTGATACTGTCACATCCGTTGATCGATTGTAAAGTATCAATGTAAACTCCCGAGGAGTCTATAATGATTCCATTCCAAATATAGCTTCCACATGAACTGATACTATCCTCAGTTAAATAATTATCTAGAATGATAAGTTGTAGTGAAACTATACTGTCGCACCCTAAAGAAGTTTGTAGGGTATCAGTGTAAGTTCCAGACTGGTTATAATTATTCCCATTCCAATTATAATTGTTGCAAACTGAAATATTATCGTTAAAAAATACAGGACTATTGATGGCAAGAAATAAAGTAACGATACTATCACAACCTAAAACTGTTTGGAGGGTGTCAATGTAAGTTCCAGACTGATTGTAAGTAATTCCATTCCAAACGTAATTGTTACAATTTGTAATATTTTGTTGACTGTAAACTACGGAATTTATAGTTAGATTTAATATAGTTACACTGTCACAGCCATTTACTGAATTCAAAGTATCGTAATAAATTCCAGACTGAGAATAGTTATTTCCATGCCATAAATAATTGGTACATGTTGTAATGTTTTCCTGGGTAGATATACTGTTATTTAAAGTTAGAAATAGGGTGATAATACTATCGCAACCAGTATTTGTAGTTAGAGTGTCAATGTAAGTTCCAGATTGATTGTAAGTAATTCCATTCCAGAAATAATTATCACAACTAGATAAAGTTTCACTATATAAAATTGATGGATTCAAAGTAAGGCTTAGAGTTACAATACTATCACATCCTGAATTAGAAGATAGCGTGTCTACATAGGTCCCAGATTGTAAATAGTTGTTTCCATTCCAGTTAAAAAAACCACAAGCTGTTATACTTTCTATTGAGTAAATTACCGGAACAATATTCAGATTTAAAGTGTTAATACTGTCACAGCTACCAGCAACTAAAATAGTGTCTGTATAATTTCCTGTTTGGTTGTAGATATTTCCGTTCCAGTTGTAATTAATACAAGAAGTAATATTTACTGAATTATAAACATAGTTAGATATAGTCAGATTCAGCCCCAGAATACTATCACAACCTAAAACTGTTTGGAGGGTGTCAATGTAAGTTCCACTCTGAGAGTAATTAGTTCCATTCCAATTATAATTGTTGCAAGTAGAAATATTTTCTTGATAGTTTCCTCCACTATCTATGATTAAGTTAAGTGTTAGAATACTATCACAACCATTTATAGTTTGTAGGGTTTTAGTATAAGTTCCTGACTGAGAATAATTAGTTCCATTCCAGATGTAATTATTGCAAGTAGCTATATTTTCTTGAGAACTAGAGCCATTATTTATGGTTAAAACTAGGGTAACTATACTATCACAACCAATAGATGTTTGTAAAGTGTCAATATAATTTCCCGAAACAGAATAGTTTTTTCCGTTCCAGTTGAAATTATCACAAGAAACTATAATTTCTTGCGAATTTACAGATGATCCAACTGTTATAAATCCAGTTTTAGTTTCTGTATCTGTAATTGTTCCATCGCTTACAATTAAAGAAACATTATATGTTCCAGCACTAGAATAAGTATGGGTTGGGTTTTGTAATGAGGAGGAATTTCCATCTCCAAAATCCCATATCCAAGAGGTTGGATTTCCGGCAGAAGCATCGTTGAAAGTAACAACGTCTGTTAAACAGATATTTATATTGTTAGCTGTAAAATCGGCACTTAATGAAGCAGTAGCTTGATTTATAATCAATTGATAATCTTCCGCTTGTGCATAGAATGGGTTATAACAAGCGTCTGTTATATTTCCTGTTACTGACGTTAATTCACTTATAATTCTAAACCTAAGAGGAGTATTAGCCAATATATTTGTTCCATTTGAAATGGGTATCGTTAGTGTACCATTTCCGGTTGAAGTATTTACTCCATTGGCTCCATTTATGTTAGGAGGATTTGCTCCAGAAAAAACTTCCTCATTTGGGTCTAAAAAATCTCCATCATTATTAAAATCTATAAATCCTTTGTAATCATGACCATTATACCATGTAGTTATTTCAAAAGTATAAGAGCTATCTTCTTCCAATGATATAGTTTTCAGACATTCTGCAGTAAAGTCAACATAACCACCATCATTTTGGGTATTGGAACTTGAAGCTGAAAATTCATTAATAATTGTAAAGTTCATGATGCCTCCATATCCCCCGCTAGTTGCTGTTGCAGAACTTTGTGGTACGCAATTAGCAATTGCAATCGTACCAGAAATATTTAGGGGACTTTCGTCTCCCTTTGAAAAAATTAGACTTTGACCACTAGTTGCTAACATTGCTCTAGATCTAATTTTTTGATCGTTAGTTAGTCTGTCTTGGCAAGAGGCATATGACATGAAGTTTTTAGCTGTATTATCTCCAAAATTGGCTCCCGTACAATCATTTAAAAGCCCTGACTTACACTGGCTAGTATATCTTTTATGAGGTTCAGTATCTGGACAACCATCGCTATCTACACCAACAGTAACATCACCTGGGCAAGCATCACCAATACCGTCATTGTCAGCATCACCATCTCCCTTGAAAGTATGGTGGAGATGTAAATAATGTCCAATTTCATGGACTACGGTAGAATTATCTCTTGGAGCATTTAAATTAAAAGTAGGTTGACTGTTATTAGGGTCGTAACCAAAAACAGTAGCCATCATTATCGACCCTTCATAGGCAGAACCAGTAAAAAAATTAGCATATCCTTGAATTCCAAAACCACCGTTATTATTTTCAATTTCACTTACAATCCAAATATTGAAATACTCCGTTTCATTCCATCTACTTAAATTTTTAAGAGTAGTTTCATCAGCTTCTCCACCGTCTCCATAATAATCTACTCCTCCTGTGGAATAGTTGGGAACTCCACTTGCATTGATTCTATTAATACCACTATGTGCATTACAATTAGGATCTTGCTGAGCTAATGCGAATTCAATCTGAAAATCAATGGGGCTATTGTTAGTCTGACCTCTGTAAACATCATTTAGATTAGTGATGGCGCTTTGGATTTGAGCATCAGAAATATTAGTACCTACTCCAATGTTTTCACCTAAGTGAAGTACGTGAACTACGACAGGAATAGTGTAGATGCTACTTGACGACCTAGCTTGGGGATTAGATAGATATGTGGATGAACTTGATTCAGAAAATTGAATGAGCTGTTGATATTTTGTGTTTTGCATCAATGTATGATGCTTGTGATCAAATCCACAAGATTTTAAACTGTTACTCTGAGAGTTTAGAGTTAAGCTAATTATAATAAATAAGAAAAATAAAACTAAGAGATTGAAATTTCTGGTCATTCGATAAAGTTATTGATTATATCTGTTAGAATGATCATGTTGAGGAAATTTATAAACTACAAAGTATTAACTTCTTATATAGTTTGGAATATCATCTAGATATTTCACTTTTTTTGAGAGTAAATCAATATGGATACAATATGTTTTATTACCGTTGGTAATAATTAAATAATTGGCTCCAAGCTTGTATTGATAACTCAAAATTTGATTTAAAGCAGATTCATCTATTTTTACATTTTTTGATTTGCATTCTACTATTATATTAGGTTTACCATCATTGTTGTAAATCAGTAAATCAAATCTTTTGTTAAGTCCATTAACATCAATTTTTTTTTCAACTGCTATTAAACTTTTAGGGTATTTCTTCTCGTAATGTAAATATTTCCAAAATTGTTGTCGGACTAGTTCCTCGGGAGTCGATTTGATCCACTTTTTTCTCAATTCATCGAATAAATATTCTTTTGAATTAATTAACTTAGTTTTTAAAGAATAGTAATCACTCATATTTTATAACTATCAAAATTGAATTTTAAAGAAATAATCAAATCTATTGAGAATAAAAATTATCAACCAATTTACTTTCTTAATGGAGAAAATACATATTTCATTGATAAAATTTCCGACAAGTTATTGAATTCTGTTCTTGAAGAATCCGAAAAAGATTTTAATGAAACTATTTTTTACGGCAAAGACGCTTCTCCAGAGATGATTTTAGACGTATGTAAACGTTATCCAGTGATGTCCATCCATCAATTAGTAGTAGTAAAAGAAGCGCAACATTTATCAAGAAATTTATCTCAATTTGAAAGCTATATTAAGGCACCTGTACCGAGTACTATTTTAGTGTTTTGTTATAAAGGAAAAAAAATTGACAAAAGAAAATCAGTTGGTAAATTATTGTCTAAAAACAAATTCGTTTTAGATTTTGAGCCTATAAAAGATTACCAGTTACCAGATTGGATAATCAACTGTGCCAATGAAAATAAAATAAAATTTGATTCTCAGGCTGTTGTCCTTTTTGCAGAGTTTTTAGGTAATAATTTATCAGAGATAGAAAAAAATATTCAAAAACTTAAGCTTTTAATTAAAGATTCTAATTCTGTTGATGTTGATATGATCCAAAAACATATTGGATTTTCTAAAGAATATAATCTATTTGAATTAACTGATGCTATTGCTGCTATGAATGTCAAGAAGGCAGGGTTTATTGCCTTTCATTTTGGACAAAACAATAAAAAACATCCAATAGTAGTTACGATATCTCATTTGTATGGTTTTTTCACCAAACTAATGAAATTCCATTTTTATAAAGATACTATGAACGACAATCAAATTTCAGCTAAGATTGGTGTTCATCCCTTTTTTTTAAAACAGTACAAGCAAGCAGCCTCATTTTACTCCAAAACAAAATTAGCTCAAATTTTATCTCACCTTAGACATTATGATTTAATGACTAAGGGAGTGATAGTTCCAAATATTTCAGAAGAAGAAATACTAAAGGAAATGATTTTTAAAATAATGCATTAACTACAATAAATGATAGATTTAAGAAGTGATACAGTTACCAAGCCATCCAAAAGAATGATGCAATTTATGATGGAAGCTAATGTAGGAGACGATGTTTTTCAAGATGATCCAACTGTAAACTTATTTGAACAAAAAACTGCCAATATGTTTGGTAAAGAGGCAGGATTGTTTTGTCCTTCTGGGACAATGACCAATCAAATTGCACTTATGGTTTATTTAAAACCTGGTGACGAAGTTATTTGCAGCAGCGAAGCTCATATTTATAATTATGAGGGAGGTGGGATTGCAAGAAATTCTGGTGCTTCAGTTCGGCTTATTAACAGAAAAAGCGGTATTGTATATTTAAATGAAATTATTGAAAATATCAATCCAGATGATATTCACTATCCTAAAACAAAACTAGTAGCTTTAGAAAATACAGTAAATAGAGGAGGTGGAATCTGTTATCCAATTGAAGAAATTGAAAAAATTTCTAACTATTGTCAATCAGAAAAAATGCCTTTGCATTTAGATGGAGCTAGACTCTTTAATGCTCTTGTAAAAACAGAGACAAGTGCATATAAAATGGGCTCTTATTTCGACTCGATTTCTTTATGTTTTTCAAAAGGACTGGGGACACCAGTTGGTTCTGTATTAGTAGGTTCTAAAGAATTTATCCATAATGCTAGAAGAGTGAGAAAAGTGCTTGGGGGAGGGATGAGACAATCTGGGATTTTAGCTGCTGCAGGAATCTATGCCCTTGAAAACAACATTCAACGTTTATCAACCGACCACCACCATGCAAAAGTATTGGAAGAGTCTTTAGCAAAGTGTTCTTGGATTGAAAAGGTTTTAAAAGTTGAAACTAATATTGTCGTTGCTTATCTAAAGGATGAATATTTAGCTTCAGAATTCATTCAAAAATTATCGGATTGTGGGATATTAGCAATACCATTTGGGAAAGGCAGGATTAGAATGGTTACCCACTTAGATATTTCTGAAATTGACGTAGAAAAAGTGGTAGAATCACTTAAATTTTAAAATATATTTTGCAGTATTAATTACAGCCTCTTCAATAGATTTAAACTCAAAATTAAGAGCCTTTTTAATTTTATCGTTTAAATATTCATTTTTTTGGCTTGAAGTTTTTACAGTCTCTTTAGTTAGCTGAGGATTTTTTCTTGTAAAAAAACATTTTACAGCTTCAAGCTTACATGCAAATTTTAATAATTCTTGTGAAGCTAATTTTTGAGGTGCTTTAACTTTTAAGTTTTCAGCAATTAGTCTAAATAATTTCTGGTAAGAAATATTTTCACCAACCACAATATATCTTTCTGCATTATGGGTTGACTTTGTCAGCTCAATAATAGACCTTGACACATCTCTTACATCTACAAAACCATTACTTCCAGAAGGGAAATGTGAGATTCCTGAATGTATTTTTTTAAATAAAGAGGTGCTAGATCTGTTCCAAATTGATGGACCAATTATAATTCCTGGGTTAGTAATTACCGCATTTAAACCTTCTTGGATTCCTCTCCAAACTTCGTTTTCAGCTTTAAATTTTGAAATTGCATAATAGCTATTATCGCTTCCGTTTACCCAACTATTTTCTTCGGTGTAAGAACTGTTTCCTTTTCTTCCAATTGCAGCAACAGAGCTGATGAATCCAAGTTTTTTTACTTTGTTATCTAGACAAGCGTTGACAATATTTGAAGTTCCTTTAACATTAATATTGTGCATTTTAACTCTTTGTTTTTTTGAGAAACTTACTATTGCTGCACAATGATATACATGATCGACGTCCCTAATATGTTGATAAACTTGGGAGACATCTTCCAGATCCATCTCGACCCAATATATTTTTTTTAGAAGTGATTTTTGGTTGTAAAATTCAAACAATTTTTCAATGGTTTCAAAGCTTGAATTTTTTGTATGAGTCGCTTTTACGATCTCATTTTTTTTTAAAAGGTCTAGTACGATATGCATACCAACCAATCCAGTAGCTCCAGTTACAAGGTTTGTCATTTAATAATAATAATATTTAAAATTTAGATTTAAATTTATTGGAAACAAATATATTTGTTAATTATCAATAATATCAATAGAAAGTGAATTTTGTAGAAGAGCTTAAATGGAGAGGCATGATCCATGATTTAATGCCAGGGATTGAAGAACAATTTTCTAAAGAACTAACTTCAGCTTATATAGGTTTTGATCCTACTGGAGATTCTCTTCACATTGGAAGTCTTGTCCAAATTATGATATTGATTCATCTACAAAATTCTGGTCATAAGCCTATTGTTTTGGTGGGTGGCGCAACTGGAATGGTTGGTGATCCGTCGGGTAAATCATCAGAAAGAAATTTACTAGATGAAAAAACTTTAAATTATAATGTTTCTAGTATCAAATCGCAGTTAGAAAAGTTTTTAGATTTTGATTGTGGTGAAAAATCAGCTGAATTAGTTAATAATTACGATTGGTTTAAAGATTTTAATATTTTGAATTTCATTCGCGATATTGGAAAGCACATACCAGTTAATTACATGATGTCCAAAGAATCTGTGAAAACTCGTTTGCAAACAGGAATGTCTTTTACGGAATTCACATATCAGTTAATTCAAGGGTATGATTTTTATTGGCTCCATAAAAATAAAAATTGTAAAGTCCAATTAGGAGGTTCTGACCAGTGGGGGAATATTGTTACAGGGACAGAGTTAATTAGAAGAAAGGGTGGAGGAGATGCTTTTGCATGTACAACTCCACTTATTAAAAAGGCAGACGGAACTAAGTTTGGTAAAACAGAAGATGGCAATGTCTGGTTGGATAAAAATAAAACATCTCCATATAAGTTTTATCAATATTGGATTAATTCATCGGATGAAGACGCTTCTAACTACATTAGAATATTTACACTTAAGTCTAAAAGTGAAATAGAGTCAATAGAGCAAGAACATGTAAAAGCTCCTCATTTGAGACTTTTACAAAAAACTTTAGCTGAAGATATTACTATAAGAGTACATTCCGTAGAAGACTTGAATTCAGCAATTACTGCATCCTCAATTTTATTTAAAAAAGGTCCAGATGCTGTAGACGATTTAAAAAGTATGAGTATCCAAGTTTTTGAAGATGTCTTTGAAGGAGTTCCAAAAGCAGAATTAAAACATTCTGAAATTAATGACGGTATAACAATTATTGACGCTTTAGCTGGTAAAACTAATTTTTTAAAATCTCAAGGTGAAGCCAAAAGAGCTTTGAAAGAGAATTCCATAAGTGTTAACAAGGAAAAAGTTAATGAAGAGAAGATTTTGAACGGTACAGACCTTATTAATAATAGATATATTTTGATACAAAGAGGTAAGAAAAATTATTTTGTAATTTATTTTAATTAAAAGATAATAAGTTACAACCTCTAACTTCAGAATTGTCAAACCTCCCTAAAATTTCAAATTCATTTTTTTCATTTTTTTTACCAATGTCTTGTGTTTCAATAAATGAACAACTGTAAATATTTGCAAGGTCAATAATATTTACACCTCCACTTGAAAAATTATTTTTATAATTAAAAGGGTCCTCAAAATCTCTTATTAAGACTTTCATCCAAGGTGGGGTCGAAAATATACCATTTCCATTAGAATACGCTTGAGATAGTAATTCTGTCATTCCATATTCGCTATGTATGGTTTCTATGTTAAATGATGTAACTAGTTTTTTATGTAATTCTTTTCTTATAATTTCTTTACGTCTCCCTTTCATACCTCCAGTTTCCATTACCGTCCAGTTTTTCAAATCTAAAGACCCTTTTTCAGCCATTTCTAGAAGCGCATAACTTACTCCAACAATAAGAACTTTTTCATTTTTTAGCTGATTGGATAACGTTTTAAATTTTTCAAAGTCAAGGTCTATATACCTGCTCTTAGAGTTGGCTTTTTTGATTAAATCATTGATCATGTAAATTAAAGAGCTGTCTCCTTGCTCTAAATAGGATGGTAACAATGCTAAAATAGTCCAATCTTTAGGATCATTATAAAATTTTTTAAAGCTATTTATAAATGACTTTTCATATAATCCTAAGCTGTGTACAAGGTGTTGGCTTCTGCTTTTGTTGGTTGTACCACTGCTTTTAAAAGTCTTTTCAATGGAAAGATTGTTTGAAATTACTTTTTTCGATTTAAAGAATTGAATAGGTAAAAATGGAATTTCTTTCCAGTGGGAAATTTTACTGCTATTTCTATTCACCAAGTCAACATAATTTTTATAAATCTTGGAGTGTGTATATTGAAAATTAAATACTTCAAGGGCCACTGAATTAAATTCAGTTTCATTTTTAATTTCAAATATTTTTTTTGGTAGACTCAAAACAAAAGTAAATAATGTAATTTTATACAATGATTTCTGTAAGTTCAAAAATAGCTATTGTTTTTATATCATTGTGTTTATTTTCATGTTTAAAACCAGTAACCTATCCAAACGAACCTGAAATCGAGTATGTTAGTTTTGAAAGTAGCTCAGACTCCGGAAAAATAACTTTTTCTTTTACGGACGGTGATGGTAATATTGGTTTGGACCAGGAAGATTTAGCTCCTCCTTATGAACCTGGAAGCTTTTATTATTATAATTTGTACATTACTTGTTATGAGCTTATGGATGGACAATGGTCAGTAGCCACTGTTGATCCTCAAGGAAATAATTCATTGATTGCAGATTCTATCGTCTTTAATTATAGAATTGAAAATATATCTACTGCAGGTCAAAATAAAGCATTGAGAGGTGAAATTGATGTGATTTTAGAACCTTTTTATTTTAATCCTTACTCCAATCATTCTGATAGTATAAGGTATTCTATATTATTAATAGATCGCTCTTTAAATCATAGTAATTTAATTTATAGTCCTACCATAGTTCGTTGATAATTAATTATGATTAGACCACTTTATATATTCAGTTTATTGGTTTTTTTTCTTAACTCATGTAATGTTTCCAAACCCACTAACTATTCCTTTGAAGCCACTAAAAATTCATTACATCCTCAATTTTTAGTTTATCACCATTCTAAGAACTTATCAGATTTATACTTTAAAGTTAATTCTGAAGACTTACTTTACTCAAGAAAAAATATTTCAGAACCTTTTAGTGCTCAACTTTTGTTAGAGTATGTCATTTACAAAAAAAATTACAAGGAAATTCTAGATTCTGGATCATTTACAATGATGGATAAGTATCTAGACAATAAAAAACCTGAAATAGATACAAACTTTCATTTCAAATTTCTGTTTAGTGAAGTAGGTAATATAGATGTCAAAATAACAGATATTAATAGATCTAGAAGTTATTTTGAAACGATTGCAATCGATAAATTAGAAGTTTCTAACCGACAATTTTTCATTCTAAAAGACTCCAGTGAAGATATTATTTTTAATAATTATTTTAATAGTGGACAGACTGTTTTTATAGAAAGTGATTTTAATAAAAATAATTTATTTGCGACAAATAACAATACTATGTTCCCACTATCACCGCCACCTTTTAGTAAATCTCAACAGCCAATTTTCCCCAAAAAAACATCTTCCTCTCAGCAATTATCATTTAAAAATAATAGACTTTCTTTTATCACACCTGAGCGGGGTTTTATTTTTTTTCAATTAGACACCTTGACAGATTTAGGCTTCACACTCTTTAATTTTCGACCTGATTACCCTGAATTAACAGATCCAAGATCCCTAATTGCTCCACTAAGATATTTAACTACTAATCAAGAGTACAACCAGTTACTTGCTAAAAAAAATCCTAAACTGGCTGTAGACCAATATTGGCTCTCTAAGGCAGCCTCAAAGGAAAGAGCCAGAACGTTAATAAGAACCTATTATTCTAGAATTGAGCTGGCTAATAAATTATTTACATGTCATTTAGAAGGTTGGAAAACAGATAGAGGATTAATAAGTGTTATTTTTGGTGCGCCAAGTTATGTTTCTCAAAATAAAAATGTAGAAATATGGAATTATGGTGATGACAATAATGTTAATTCCCTAAAATTTGTATTTGATAGAAAGGTAAATCCCTTTTCAAATAATGATTTTGCATTAAAAAGAAATTATTCATTTAAGAACCCATGGTATAGAGCTGTGGAAAGTTGGAGAAATGGAAAAGTATATATAATACAATGAAAAAAAGAGAACATGAAGATATAACCTTTGGCATAAGATCGGTGATAGAGGCTATAAAAGAGGGTAAAACAATAAACAAAATATTACTACAAAAAGGTTTAACTGGGGAATTAGTTAAAGAAATGTTGGTATTGGTCCATAAAGAAAATATTATTGTTCAAAAAGTGCCTGTTCAAAAACTGAATCACATGGTGAAAAGAAATCACCAAGGCGTTATTGCGATGGTATCTCCAGTAGCCTATCATTCTATAGATTGGATGGTTCAACAAGTTTATGAAAAAGGAGAGGATCCTTTTATCTTAATTTTAGATAGGGTTAAAGATGTTAGAAACTTTGGTGCTATTGCAAGGACTGCTGAATGCCTTGGGGTTCATGCATTAGTAATTCCCAATAAGGATGCGGCCTTAATAACTAATGATGCTATTAAAACATCAGCTGGTGCATTGTTTAAAATTCCTGTTTGTAAAGTTACAAGTCTAAGTTCTGCTGTAGATTTTCTCAAAGGATGTGGCCTTAATATATTTGCTTGTACAGAAAAATCTGATATTTTAATAAATAAGGTTGAAAGTGCCGGTCCAAAAGCTTTAATTATGGGCAGTGAGGAGGATGGTGTAGATCAAAAGTTATTAAAGATGACAGATGTTAATTTTAAAATTCCAATGTCTGGAACTATTGCTTCTTTAAATGTTTCGGTTGCCTGTGGAATTGCTATTCATAAATTAATTAGTAAGTAATTAAGCCAAAATCAATTTTTAAAAAAAAATATTTAGAAAATAAACTTTAAAACTCAATTTATTTAATTAATAACACTGTTAAAATCTTCCCAAAATTTTGGATAAGATTTATTCACTACATCTTTATTATCGAACTCAATAGAGTCAACTTTCATAGAAAGTGGAGCAATACTCATGGCTATTCTATGGTCGTTGTGACATTTTATAATAGTCTCAGGTTGAACTATATTTTGATTTTCTTTAATTTTTATTGACGAGTCATCTATTTCTACACTGATATTAAATTTATTCAGTTCTTTTTTAATCGAAACTAATCTGTCAGATTCTTTTATTTTAAGACTTTCTAACCCATTCAATTGACTTTTAATACCTAAACCGGCACATGTAACTACAATTGGAAGTGCAAGATCTGGGTTGTTACTAAGGTTTAAATTAACCTCTTTGGCAACTTTTATACTTTTTGTTAAGAGAATACCATTTTCATCAAATTCAGTGTTGACTCCAAAAGAAGTATAAATGTCACTTAATATTGCGTCACCCTGAATAGAATTTTCATATAGATGAGGAATTCTTATACTACCTTCTTTAGATAAAGCTATAAAACTGTACCAAAACGATGTAGCAGACCAGTCGTTTTCGACTGTACTAGTTTTTCTTACATATTCTTGTTCTTTAACTTCAATTCGATTATTATCCCAATTATAATCAACACCAAAGCTTTTCATAAGCTCTAATGTCATCTTTACATAAGGAGCTGAATTCAGAATAGAGTTAATAGTAATATTTAATCCTTTTTTTAAAGTAGGAGCTACAAGTAATAATCCTGAAATATATTGACTACTTACATCTCCTTTAATCGATAAGCTTCCACCAACTAATCCTTCACTAGAAATATAAACCGGAGGAAATCCTTCTTTATCTATGTAAGATATATGGCAATCTAATTGTTTTAGACTTTCGACTAATGGACCAACAGGTCTTTGATGCATTCTTTTAGTACCAAAGATTTCCCATTTACCTTTTTTAGAAGCCAAAAATGGAATTATGAAACGGAGTACAGTTCCAGCGTCCTCACAATTTATGGTCTTTTTGTTTTTAAAATTAGACAGTACCTTCAAAAGAACTTGTGTGTCATTTGCTTTACTTAAATTATGAATTTTAAAATCTAGATTGGTTAAGTTCTTAATTATCAATAATCTGTTACTAATGCTTTTGGATGCTTCTAATTTTATTTCTCCAAATATTTTTTTTTGGTTTGAAAAAATTCTAATCATTACTGAAATATTCCTTTAAATAATCAGCTACTTTTTCTTGATTTATTTCTTGATTAATAATCACATTTCCTATTGATGTAGGAAGTGAAAAATTGATGGTATTTGAGGTGTTTTTTTTGTCGAATTTCATTAAATTAAGTACATCAATTATCTTTATTTTAAAGTTAAAGAATTTTTTAAATTTTATATTTATTTCTGTCTCGATAGTCTTAAAATCTTTTTCACAAAGAAGTTTTTGTTTGTAGGCGATATATGATTCAATAATAATTCCTTTAGCTACTGCTATTCCATGAAGAACTGGTGTTTTGTTAGTTAACAAATAGCTTTCTATAGCATGTCCAACAGTATGTCCAAAATTTAATTTTTTTCTGGAACTTTTTTCTAGTGGGTCTTCAGCTACAATTTTTGATTTTAATAAGAAGGAAGACTTAGTTAGGTATTCATAATTAAATCCAGATGCTGTATTTTTCAAATAATTCCAAGTTTCTTTATCCTCAATAATACTGTGCTTGTAAACCTCTGCCAATCCAGAGTAAATTTCATTCTCTGGTAATGTTTTTAAAAATTCACAACTGTAAAATACTGCTTTTGGGGTGTTGAATGTCCCTATGTTATTTTTAAGATGATTAAAATTAAATCCAGTTTTTCCTCCAATTGAAGAATCTACCATCGATAATAAAGTTGTAGGAAATAAAATAAAATCAATTCCTCTTTTGTAAGTAGCAGCTGCAAAAGAAGCAATATCACCCACCATT
>Ga0209374_1000024_pt1 | contig 146950 bp, 142 predicted proteins | sample SaaInlLV_DNA_10m_FD_184683 | JGI IMG/M metagenome (GOLD analysis project Ga0209374, IMG submission 184683) | Marine microbial communities from expanding oxygen minimum zones in the Saanich Inlet - SI075_LV_DNA_10m (SPAdes) (version 2) | ecosystem: Environmental > Aquatic > Marine >... | reverse complement strand
CAACGGAGACGATTGGACCCGAAATACTCCCAAAGTCGAATTTCCCTACATCCAAAAAGTTTACCAAGCCATGGGAAAAAGCGATAGCGTTGAAAATGTTCATCTACCCAATGAAAAACACGACTATGGTTATTCCAAAAGGATCGCCGCCTATGCTTTTTTCACAAAACACCTAAAACTGCGTCCCAACAATCCAACACAAGAAAAAAAATTTGAAAAGGGTTTTATCAAAATTCTAAGTCCAGAAAAACTCCAAGTGTTTTCCCCCAAACGCCCCAGACCCGATAGCGCTCTTCAAAATGAATATGAAGTCATGCAATTCCTACAATTTCCAACTGATAAGACTCCCTACGTTTATTACAAAAAATAATTAACTTAGTGCAATCATTATACCCCAGTAATAAACCGTTTGATGATTATGAAAAAGATTTACGCTGTTGTTTTTGTGACTGGGCTTTTACTCTCTTGCTCACTGGAAATTCCTACAGGAGTCTCCCAAGAATACTCTGCTTTACCAGAGATCATCGACTTCAATTACCACGTCAAACCCATACTCTCCGACCGATGTTATCAATGCCACGGGCCGGACGAAAATACTCGAAAAGCAGGTCTAAGACTGGATGTAGAATCCATTGCATTTTCCAAACTGGAAAGTGGTAAAACCGCTTTCAGCCCTGGTAGTTTATACAAAAGTGAAAGTGCTCATAGGATACTCCATGATGATCCCGATGTGGTCATGCCACCACCTGAGGCCAACTTAGAGTTGACCAATAGAGAAAAAGCAATCATTTTTAAATGGATTGAGCAAGGAGCCGAATGGAAAGAGCACTGGGCTTTTCTCCCCCCCCAAAATCAAAATTCCATATTTAATGACAAATCCTCCCTAAACCCCATTGATGCTTTTATCAAAAAGAGATTGGAACAAGAAGGTTTGGATTTTTCTCCAAAGGCTTCCAAATCGATATTAGCAAGAAGGGTTTATTTGGATTTGACAGGGTTGCCCCCCTCTGTTGAGGAACTGGATGCTTTTCTCAATGACAAAAGCGACAAAGCCTATGAAAACCTTGTAGATCGACTGCTTAGTACCGATGCCCATGCAGAACGCCTTACCCTCGATTGGCTCGATCTGTCCCGCTATGCCGATTCCCACGGTTTGCATGCCGATGGTCTCAGAACCATGTGGCCTTGGAGAGATTGGGTACTCAAAGCCTTTAAAGAAAACATGCCCTACGACCAATTCGTAACCTGGCAACTGGCAGGAGACCTACTCCCCGAAGCCACCCAAGAACAAAAACTCGCTACCGCTTTTAACAGGAACAGTCCCATGACCGCTGAGGGAGGAATCATAGACGAAGAATGGCGTTTGCATTATGTTTTTGACCGAACCGAAACCCTTTCCACTGCTTTTTTGGGACTTACCGTAGCCTGTGCCAAATGCCATGACCATAAGTTCGACCCCATTTCTCAAAAAGATTATTTCCAGCTTACCGCTTTTTTTAACAACATTAGAGAACTCGGTATGACTGGTGATGACGGAGAATTTGGACCCTTGCTGCCATTATCCGATGAAGAAACCCAAAGCAAACTCGACCAACTCAACGAAGGCTTGAACTCCATCAAAAAAAATATTGCCATTACCAGCCAACAACTCGAAGAAGTCTACCAATACTCTGAAGATCTTATTTCCAATACCAAGGCAAAACCCGAATTGGTCTTTCATGGTACTTTCGAAAAAATGGCCAAGATCAAAAAAGGCAGACACAGTGTTGACGGCAAAAAAGATTTCTATGGCGGAGTTGATCAGATGCCCGAAATCGTCCCTGGTGTTAGAGGCAACGCCTTTCAGTTCAGTAAAGATCACGATCACCTCCATGTCACCAACAATTTTATCCCCAACCTCGAATGGACAGACCCCTTCTCCCTCTCCATTTGGTTGAATACCAACAAAAGAAAAGAAGGATCCTCCCAAACTCTAATGGCCAATTCTGGAGGAAAAAATGACCTTTGGCGCGGATGGGAATCTTATCTAGACGACCAAAATAGAGTCAACCTTCGCCTGATCAATGTAGCTCCCTCCAACCTCATCCACGTAAGATCGGTGGACTCCCTAAAACTGAATACCTGGCACCACCTTACCCTTACAGTGGACGGTAGTGGAAAAACAGAAGGGGTTCAAGTATATAGAAATGGTAAAGAGATTCAAACTGAAGGGGTGATCGACAACCTCTACAAAACCATGAAGCCGACCAGACGCGAAATTGAAAAAGGCTTTGTGGAGACCAAAAGGAATATGATCATTGGAAGATCCTATGAAGGCTCCACAGGGGACTACGGTTTATTCAGCGGTAAACTCGACGAATTGAAATTCTTCAACGGAGTACTCACCCCATTCGAAGTCCAATCAGTTTATTCCGAAAACGCCAAACAAAAAGAAGAAATAAAATGGCCGGTGGTTCAAAAACACCTCATTGAAAAAGATCCCAAAATCCTCCAGCTCAAAAAGCAACTTAAGGAAAACCGCGAAGAGTACTTGGAAACCTATGCCCCCATAATAGAAATTATGGTCATGCGTGAAATGGAAGAATCTCGCCCTACCTACCTCTACAACCGTGGGAATTACAGCGAACCCCTCTACACCGTTGAGGCCAAAGTACCAGAAATACTGCCTGCAATGGACAAAGATTTACCCAAAAATCGATTGGGTCTCAGCCAGTGGCTTTTTAATTCCAAAAACCCACTAACCGCTAGGGTGGCTGCCAATCGGTATTGGCAGATGATCTTTGGAACAGGTTTGGTGGCCACCCCCAACGATTTCGGTGTTCAAGGTCAATTGCCCTCCCATCCGGAACTGCTCGACTGGTTGGCCATCAGCTTTAGCGAAAACTGGGACCTAAAAGCACTCTTCAAAAAAATGGTACTCTCACAAACCTACCAACAACAATCACTGAGTAACCCTACCCTCGATCAAAAAGACCCCAACAACCTTCTCTTGGCGCGTGCCAATTCAAGCCGATTGCCAGCAGAAATCATTCGAGACAACGCTCTTAAAGTTAGTGGTCTGCTTAACCCCAAAGTAGGAGGAGAAAGTGTCCATCCCTACCAACCCAAAGGACTATGGAAAGAAAAAAACAACTTTTCCACCTTCCTCATCGAATACGAAGAATCTGAAGGAGAAGATCTCTACCGAAGAGGGCTTTACACCTTTATTAGACGAACTTCACCTCCCCCTAATATGGTCACTTTCGATGCCACTTCCAGAGAGGTATGTACCGTCAAAAGAGATGTTACCTCCACCCCACTGCAAGCATTAGTTCTCCTCAATGATCCTCAATTTTTTGAAGCGTCTAGGGTTTTTGCAGAACGTATCATCAAAAGCAAAGACACTCTTGAAGATCAAATCAGTCACGGATTCCGATTGGCCACCGCACGCCATCCCAAGGAAAATGAACTAGAAATATTGGTCGATCTCTACAACAGCCAATATCAATATTTTAAACAGAACAGGGACAAGGCATATCAGGTCATTAGCGTTGGCGAAAAGCCCAGAGATAAAAACATATACAGTGTACAAACCGCTGCCATGACCATGGTTGCCAATACACTGCTCAATCACAATGAAACTTATACCAAACGATAAGATGCACTGCAACGATCATCATCACGAAAACAAGAACTACTCCCGAAGGGATTTTTTGACCAAAACCTCTCTCGGGCTGGGAGCGCTTTCGTTGGGATCACTGATTAGTCCCGTAAATGCCTATGGTAAGAGTGACTTTCTAAATCTTTTGGAAAGTAATAAAATGAAGTTGCCCCACTTTGTTCCCAAAGCCAAAAGGGTCATCTACCTCTTTCAAAGTGGTGCCCCTTCACAATTGGATCTCTTTGACTACAAACCCAAACTCAATGAAATGTTTGGTAAAGAAGTTCCCAAAAGTATCATCGGAGGGCAACGGCTCACTGGCATGTCCTCTGGACAAAGTTCATTCCCCATGGCTGGGTCTTTGTTCCAATTCAATCAACACGGACAAAGCGGCGCATGGATGAGTGAACTCATGCCTCATACCTCAAAAATCGTCGATGAACTCTGCTTTATAAAATCCATGTACACCGATGCCATCAATCACGACCCGGCCATGACCATGATACAAACCGGATCTGAACTTCCTGGCCGGCCGTCCATAGGATCTTGGCTCAGCTATGGTTTGGGAACCGACAACAAAAACCTACCCGAATTTGTCGTTTTGGTCACCAAAGGTAAAAACGGACAACCCCTGTACTCTCGACTTTGGGGCAACGGCTTTCTCCCCTCCCAACACCAAGGGGTACAATTCCGCTCAGGAAAAGATGCCGTTCTCTATCTCGACAACCCTCCGGGCGTATCCAGCGACATTAGGGAAGAACAACTAAAATCCCTTAAAAAACTACAAAACATTCAGCATGCCGATATTGGAGATCCCGAAATTTTAACCAAAATCTCCAACTACGAGATGGCCTACCGCATGCAAACTTCCGTACCCGAAGTCATGGACGTATCCGATGAACCCGAATACATTTTTGACCTCTACGGTGAAGACAGTAAAAATCCCGGAACCTTTGCTGCCAACTGCCTACTCGCACGAAAATTGGCCGAAAAAGACGTCAAATTCATTCAGCTCTATCACCGAGGGTGGGACCAACATGGCAATCTACCCAAACACATCAAAAAGCAAGCCAAAGAAACCGATCAAGCCACTGCTGCCCTCATTAAAGACCTCAAACAAAGAGGTTTACTCGAGGATACTTTGGTCATCTGGGGAGGAGAATTTGGTCGAACCAACTATTCCCAAGGGATGCTCAAACCCGACAACTACGGTAGAGACCATCACCCACGTTGCTTTACCATCTTTATGGCTGGAGCAGGGGTCAAAAAAGGAATCACCATTGGTGCCAGCGATGAGTTTGGCTACAATATCGCCGAAAGACCCGTTCACATTCACGATTTTCAGGCTACCATGATGCACCTTTTGGGTATTGATCACGAAAAATTAACCTTTAAATTCCAAGGAAGACGATACCGATTGACCGATGTACACGGCAATGTGGTTAACGAAGTCTTGGCCTAAAACTATGCTTACAGAATTCCTCGATTTCCTAGGTAGTCTCCACCCTCTGATTGTTCATCTCCCCATTGGCATCGTCCTTCTGACCATCGCCATTGATGTTTTTATGCGGAATAAAAACAATAGCGTCCACCGAGTGATTACCATGGGATGGTTCTTTAGCTTCTTTAGTGGACTTTTGGCCGCACTCTTCGGTTGGTTTTTGGGAGACAATGGCTACTATTTCGAATCACAAATCTACATTCACCGCTGGAGTGGAATTGCTTTCGTAAGCCTGAGTTTTATCATCTGGCTACTGCGCTACATCAACTTTAGATTTACTAAATCCTTTAACCGTTCCCTCAACCTGACCACCATTTTACTGTTGATGGTTACTGGTCATTTTGGTGGTGAAATGACCCATGGTCAAAATTACCTGTTCGAAAATCTTCCCTATGTAGAAAAAGAAATATCGGTAGTAAAACTCCCCGAATCCAAACGATCTGAAGCCGATTCCCTAATGGTTTATGAAGATTTGATCCACCCCGTTTTAGAGGAAAAATGCATGGCCTGTCACAACCAAAATCATGCACACGGAGGACTCAATATGAGTGCCTTTGAAAGTATGGTCAAAGGCGGAAACAGTGGTGCAGGTATTCAAAAAGGAAATCCCTACAAAAGTTTGATTTACAAACGGGTAAGTTTTCCCTATGACCACCCTAAGTTCATGCCCCCAGCCGGGGTTCCGCTCAGCTATGACCAAGTCGCTACACTAGAATGGTGGATCGATAATGGTGCCAAAAAACAAATGCCCGTAATCTTGGCGCGGAATGACTCCAAAATCCAGCGTTTGATGGAACTCCAATACGGTCTCGATCTGAGAGAAAAAACCTATTTGGAAACCCTTACTCTGGCCTCTCCAACCCCTGAGCAATTCCAATCCATAGAAGGAGAAAAATACATTTGGCGTTTTCTCAATCCCGAACAGAGCTTTCTAGATTTAAAATTCACCAAAAAACAGATCGAAACAAAAGACCTACTCAACATTCAGGAAATCAAAAAAAATGTAATCTGGCTCAACCTGACCGATTGTAAGCTCAACGACGATCACCTCAGTTACCTCAGTGATTTTCCCAACCTCACCCGACTCAAGATTCAAAAAAACCCGTCGGTGACCAACAAGGGTATCGAAGCGCTGCAAAATTTGGAAAACCTCAGCGAACTAAACCTCTATGGCACCCGCGTCAGTAATGCCGCTCTGATGACATTGGGTCAAATGCAAAGCCTTAAAAAATTATTCCTCTGGAATACCCGAATCACACCCAAAGCCATTGCGGATTTTAAAGCCCAACATCCCGATATAGAAGTCGTAGCAGGACTCTAGCTATTGTAGTTTTAAGAGGTCATCTTCCTCTTTTTCCTCTTCCTTTTCGCTAGGTTCTATTTGTTCCACTTTTCGCAGTTTGGACAACATCATTCGGGTACGGGTCGTTACCATTTTTTCGATTTCATTGTCCGCCTCTTTGATCTTGCGCTGTGCCTTTTCCAAGACCGTTCCAAAGGTGGAAAACTCTTTTTTGACACTGGCCAAAACTTCCCATACTTCACTACTGCGTTTTTGGATCGCCAAGGTCTTAAAGCCCATTTGCAAACTGTTGAGCATGGCTGCCAAAGTGGTGGGGCCAGTGAGTATGATTTTGTATTCCCTCTGCAGTTGGGCGATCACCTCCGGATGACGGGTCACCTCGGCATACAAACCCTCGAAAGGTAAAAACATAATCCCAAAATCGGTGGTGTGGGGTGGATCAATATAACGAGTGGCAATGTCTTTGGCGAATTTTTTAACCGCATTGAGTAAAGCACGAAGGGAGGTATCGATCGCTAAAGGATCTCCAGCATCATAGGCCGATTGCAAACGAGCATAGTCCTCCTGAGGGAACTTGGCATCCACCGGAAGATAGACCGGCCCACTGCTGTGGCTTTTGCCCGGCAATTTGATGGCGTATTCCACCAATGCATCCGACCCTTTTTTGGTTTTTACATTGGCGTCGTATTGTTCGGGAGCCAAGATTTGCTCCAAAATGTTGCCCAACTGTATCTCTCCCAAAACTCCACTGGTTTTGACATTGCTCAACACCTTTTTCAAATCGCCTACACCGGCTGCCAAGGTTTGCATTTCTCCCAGTCCCTTTTGAACCTTAAGCAACTGCTGAGTGACCACTTCAAAAGATTTACCCAAACGATCCTCCAAGGTTTTATGAAGCTTTTCGTCTACCGTTTCCCGCATCTTTTCCAGCTTCAACTCGGTGGACTTGACCAATTCGTCTTGCTTCTGATTGAGGCGTTCAAAATTCTGTTTTTGTAACTCGTTGAACGCCGTTACGTTTTTAGAAAAAGACTCCTGAAAATCCTTAAGTGTAGTCCGTAGCTCCTCTCTGTCTTCTTTGGCTTTTTTGGCCAAGACCTCATTGAGACGCTCCATACTTTGGGTGATCTCCAAACGGGTTTCCCGAAGGTTTTTGGTCAACTCCTCCCGGTTTTGATAAAACTCCCCCTTAATCAACTCCCTCAATTCACCAGTCATAACATTGTTGCCCTGTTTTCTATACATCAAAAGCAACAACAACCCAAGGGTCAAAGCCGATATAACCAATAATCCGATTTCCATGATTGCGATTTATTGCAAATTAAAAAGAAAAGCCCAAGGAAATGAAATCGAGTGGGAAAAGTAATAAACATGGATTTATAATTTTTGGGTTAAATCTTACCGTCCCACTATGGCCACGATTTCGGTACCGTTTTTGGTGACTTTAAAACAAATGCTGTCAAAGGGGATTTAATAAAAGTAGACGCCCGTCATAGAAATAGAAAATAGAAATACGTCAATGACGCGCGCTAGTGGTTTACAATGACCTTAGCCATAAATTTTATTTTCGTTTTATCAATTAAATTACTCTTTATTATCAACTTGTCGACCGATCCCTTTTTCATTCATTCTTCACGCTTATTTTTTACCGTTTGGTAGATGATTTTAATACCCTCAACGTCTTTGAGTATATATTGGTCCAATAAATCGGCAAAGCCAGTAGCAAATAAATTTAATATCGTCCCACTAAAACTGATGCTGTGTTCGTGACTGACAATGTGTGCGGCAAGCTCCTCTTTGGTTTGAAGTAATTCATTTGGTTGCTTTTCACAAAAAATAAATAAAGGAAAACGTAGGTTTTTTTCATAATTGAAAATTGATTTGGGGGTTATCGAAGTATAAAATAGATTCATAAAGAAGGTTTGGGAAAAATAATGGATCATCATTTTGTTTAGGTCAATTGTCGAATGAGTCCCTCTTGGGCAGTAGAGGCGACCAAAAGGCCATCACGGTCAAAAATTGAACCACGGGAAAATCCACGGGAATTGGAAGCACTAGGGCTGTCCATGGCATAGAGCAGCCATTCTTGCAGTGAAAAAGAACGGTGGAACCAAAGTGCATGATCCAAGCTGGTATAAAAAGTAGGAGATTTACTCAACTCTTTTTTATGGGGTAGGGTGGCCGTTCGCAGTAAACCGTAGTCAGAGATATAGGCCAACAGTTGGTGCTGGATGTCCATTCCATATGGTGTTTTTTCTTTAGAACGAAACCAATAATTACTTTCTGCAGGGGCATCGATGTCATCCCTTAGACTGAGTTTTTCCACGGGTCGGAATTCAATGACCTCAGGTTTTATTTTTTTAAATCGATTGTAGGCCTCCATGTCCGTATTTTGAGCTTCCAACTGCTCTAGGTCACTCAAGAGTTTTTCGGGGGGAATAAAGTTGGGCATGGAAAATTGATGATCCACACCGGGTTGATTAAGTTGGAATGAGGCAGACATATTGAAAATGGCCCTGCCTTGCTGAAAAGCCACGACACGTCGGGTGGTAAAGCTTTTTCCATCACGGATGATGTCCACCTCATAGGTGATAGGTAAATCCAGATTTCCACCCAAGATAAAATAACCGTGAAGGGAATGGGCAAAACGATTCTGAGGAACCGTCTGATAGGCCGCATGAAGCGATTGCGCCAATACTTGTCCACCAAAAACACGACCCCAAGAAGTTTGGAAATTTCTCCCTTCAAAAGTATTTTCTCCTTTTTTTTCTAAAGTGATCAAATCGATCAATTCTTGAATGTGCTTCATGGTTATAAATAGCGTTTAAATCTATTGCAAGTTAAGACTAATTCAATAATCCTTCCCTGACTGGCTGTTTTGAATGCTCGTATTCCAGTCTTGATATTTAGACCGTAAACGCTTTAATAGAACAGGCTCAGCCTTTGACAAATCTTTTTCCTCAGAAGGGTCGTTCAACAGGTCAAAAAGTTGTATTGAACCGTCAGAAATACCGTACATTTTATGTTGATTGTCAATCAAAGCGTATTGTTTTCCAAATTGGAAAGCTAAGGGATGGGATCTTATTTGTTTTTGACCCTTCCAATAGGGCATGAGATTTTCCCCGTCATAAGGTCGTTGGTATTTTTCTAGATCAATCCCCAAAATATGGGCAATGGTCGGGAAGTAGTCCGAAGTAAAACAAGGAGTATCAATCTGAGTTCCCGCTTTAATTTTTCCGGGCCATTCCACAATACCAGGAACTCTGATGCCCCCTTCGTGCAGACTCCTTTTTCTTCCCCTCAGGCCTTTGGTGATTCCCTGAGCCCTGCCGTGGGGGATGTTTTGATCTCTTACTTGAAGTGAGGTTTCTGGACCGTTGTCAGAGGTATAAAAAACCAAGGTATTGTCAGCAATCCCAAGGCTTTTGAGTTTGTTCCTCAGTCGGCCTACTTGTTCGTCCAAAGCTGAAATGACACCGTAGTAATGTTGTTGGCCTTCGCTGAGGTGGGCGTAGGGAGGTTTGTATTTGTCTCCAGTCAAAACTGGCAAATGGGGCGCATGAAACCAAACCACAGACAAAAAGGCTTGCCCTTTGGCCGCAGATTCTTCAACAAAAGGGATCACCCGATCCATAATCACACGGGAATCGTCCCCTCGGAGATTTTCGGTTACCTGTTGGCCAGGGCCTGTCCAGTAGTAGGTGCCAAAATGTCGACCTTCCACCAAAGAGGCTTTGACGTCCTCCGCATTTTGGGTCGGGGTGATCATGGGATCCCAGGTCGGTACTTTAGACTCGGTAACAAAACTAACGTCAAAACCGTGATCCCAAGGAGGGGCATAATGGATGTCGTTCTTTTTTCTGCCCCCACGGTTGGCGTCCAATACATCACGAGTCAGAGTACCTAGGTGCCATTTGCCAAAATGCCCTGTGCGATAGCCTTTTTCTTTGACCATTTCGGCCAAAGTGATCTCTTGATCTTTGACATGTCCACAGTTGGCACTGCAAATGCCCATACGGGCGGGATGCCTGCCAGTCATCACACTGGCACGAGTGGGAGAGCAAACCGATCCCGCCGAATAAAATCGTGAAAAGACAGCTCCATTCTGCGACATGGCATCCAAGTGGGGCGTATTTAGGTGGGGATGGCCGTTAAAGCCCACATCGCCCCATCCTTGGTCATCGGCCATGATCAAAATGATGTTGGGGGTTTTGGATTCCGGCGGTTGACAGGCCAACACTAAAATGGAAATCAATAGAGGAGTCAAAAATGGTTTCATCTTGCTTGAAGTCTTTTTTTATAAAAAAACCCTTTTTAACGAAACATCAAAAAGGGTTTTCTTAGCTTAAACTAAAAGAGTTTAACGATTGACATAGCTGTCGATAAATTGCTTGTCCAATTCATCAGAGTCGCCATATTTTTCGCGCATCTCGTCATATCTTTTATGCATAATTTCCTGCACTTCAGCATAGGCAGGATCATCGTAAATATTGTTCATTTCCGAAGGGTCTTTTTCCAAATCGTACATTTCCCATACGTCGATATCATAGTAGAAATGCATAAGCTTGTAACGGTCGGTTCTTACCCCATTGTGTCTTTTGACCATGTGTACTGAGGGATATTCGTAATAGGTGTAATAAATGGCATCACGCCACTCGCTGTTTTCCTGACTGACCACTTTTCTAAAAGACTCTCCCTGCATGTCCTCGGGTATATTTAGCCCTGCATAGTCCAAAAAGGTGGGCGCAAAATCTAAGTTCTGGATCAATTGATCGATTTGAGTGCCTGCTTTTATTTCTTTAGGATAACGCATCAAAAGCGGAGTCCTAAGGGATTCTTCGTACATGAATCTTTTGTCAAACCAACCGTGCTCTCCCAGATAAAATCCTTGATCGGAGGTGTAAACGACTATGGTGTTTTCAGCCAAGCCGTTTTGATCGAGATAGTCCAAGACCTCCCCTACTCCATCGTCAACAGATTGTATGGTTCTGAGATAGTCTTTTAGGTAACGGTTGAATTTCCAAAGGGCCAATTCTTTACCTTCGAGTTTGGCGGCTTTCATCGCATCATTTTTTGGGGTATAGGCCTTTAGCCAAGCTTCTCGTTGTTCGGGGGTAAAGCGTTCGAGTTCTCTATTGAATCGGGTTTCTCTGCCATAGGGGTCAACGAGAAATTTAAAATCGTGTCCCCAACGTCCATGACCTCCGTTGCCATTGGCCGCGGCAATCTGCTCTTCGGAAGCGGAAATCATCATCTCTTGTGCAGCTGCGGCAGGACGACCTTCATAGTCATCGAAGAAGTTGTCTGGAAAATCAAAAGTCTTATCGTCAAAAAGGGTCAAATACTTTTCTTCGGATTGCCAATTTCTGTGGGGAGCCTTTTGGTGATACAACAATAAAAACGGTTTGGTTTTGTCCCTTTTATTTTTCAGCCAATCCAGACTCAATTGGGTGGTGATGCTGGTTACATAGCCTTGTATGCGTTCCTTTACCCCATTGATGATAAAATCGGGATTGTAGTAATGACCTTGACCGGGCAAAACAGCAGAATAGTCAAAACCTTGTGGGAGCCCCCTAAGGTGAATTTTCCCAACCATAGCGGTTTGATAACCGCTGGCTTGAAGGTTTTTAGCAAAATTGGGTTGATCCCAATTAAAGTCTTGGATGTTGTCCACCTTTCCATTGACAAAACTGTGCTTTCCAGTGAGCATCACTGCTCTACTGGGAGCACAAATGGAGTTGGTTACAAAGCCCTTATTAAACAGGGCTCCCTCTTGGGCAATACGGTCAATATTGGGTGTGTTATTCAAACCATGTCCATAGGCACTTACCGCTTGAAAAGCGTGATCATCGGACATAATAAAAACAATATTGGGGGGCTGTTGTTTTTCTTGCTCACAAGAGATAAGAAGTGGCATAAGAAAAACGAATAGAATTAATTTATTCATTGGATTTGATTTTTTAAAAGAACTACAAATTATAAAAATTTCTATTAACTGAAGTAAGTATTCGTAATTGATAAAATCTTAAATTGAATTTCCAAAAATTAAGGATTATAGAATGAACAAAACAATAAAATGGGGAATCGCTGGTTTGGGCAATATTGCCCGAAAGTTTGCTGGTGATTTAAAAGGAGTACCACAAGCCGAATTGGTTGCAGTTGCTTCAAGTGATATTGACCGTGCCAAGACTTTCCAAAGTGAATTTGACGGTCAAAAAGCCTATGATAATTATGAGGATTTGTACCGTGATCCCGAGATTGAAGTCATTTATATTGCCAGTCTCAACCAAAACCACAAAGCGATGAGTATGGCGGCACTCCAAGCGGGAAAAGGAGTTTTGTGCGAAAAGCCTTTGGGACTCAATACAAAAGAAATGCAGGAAATGATCGCCTTGGCCCAAAAACAAAATTGTTTTCTGATGGAAGCTTTGTGGTCGCGTTTTAATCCCGCCATTAGAAAAGTCAAACAATGGGTAGAGGAGGGACAGATCGGTGACCCTAAATTTCTCTATGCCGAGTTTTCCTTTTACCGGCTCAATATAGATTCTTCTCATCGTTTGATGGATCAAAAAAAAGGAGGAGGGGTTTTGCTAGACATCGGAGTGTATCCCCTTTTTCTGGCCTATCTTATTTTGGGTAAACCCAAATATATCGCTGCCCAATCCCTCTTTGCAAACACAGGTGTAGATGCTCAGACCTCCATGATCTTGCAATATGAAAATGCCCAAGCGGTGCTCTATTGCGGTATTGCCAACGAAAGTGACAACAACGCCAAGTTGGGGGGAACCGAAGGAGAAATACTATTGCATGGTTTTTGGCACAATGCCCAAAAAGTTAGCTTGACCCAAGCTGGAAATACTATACAAGCAGATTTTCCCTCAACTGGCAACGGTTATGTTCCCGAAATTGAGGAGGTCAACCGCTGTATCGCCTCAGGCAAAAAAGAAAGTGAGTTGTGGAGTCACAATGATGCCTTGGAATTGGGCCGAATGGTAGAGAAAGTTTTCGAAAAAATAAGGCAAAAATAGATACTACCTCAGCAGAAAAGATTTACTGTAGGTTTTGTCTTGGTTGACCGTGATTTTGTAGAAATACTGTCCTGAAGGAAGGTCATGGGCAGCAAGATCAATTAAAGAAAGGGTGTGTCTTCCCGAGCTTAAACGGGTGTCGATGGTGTTGCCTACTTTTCTTCCCAACACATCAAAGACAGCAATTTCAACCTGAGCATATTCGTTAATGGTCAAATATAAGCTGACTCCTTGATCTGCATTGACTGCTGCGTGGAGTGGCATCAGCGGATCATCTGTCAGGGGCAAGTTTTCCGAACCATCGCATCCCAATCCCAATCCTAAAAGATCGGGCTTAGGGCCACTAATGGCATTGCCTACATCCACTGGATCGGCACACAGCCAATCTGTTAGAACAGAAGCATAAACCGCCCTAAAGTCGATCCCACTGGCCATATTGCCCTGTTTGTCTAGTGCCGATAGACTGGGGTGCTTCCCAATAAAACCACTGCCTTGAAGTGCAGGTCCGAAAAGCATAATGGGTGCGGCAGATCCGTGATCGGTTCCGCTGGAACCATTTTCGGCCACCCGTCGACCAAACTCAGAAAAAGTCATCGAAAGCACTTTATCAGCCATTCCATAATCGTCCAAATCTTTATAAAAAGTTTGGATGGCCTTGGTGAGTCGTGTCATCAGGGCTTCGTGTCGGGTGGGCTGATTGGCGTGGGTATCAAAACCGCCCAATGAAACCATATATACTTTGGTTCCTAGCCCTCCTTTAATAAAGCGAGAAACCAAACTCATTTGTAAATCGAAATTATTGTTGGCGTAGGTATCAAATGCTTTGGAACTTTCATAGGCTTCGTTGATCACAGAAGCATAACGGAAGGTGGTGTTTGAGGCTTCTCTCAAGAAGGAAACCTGCTGTCCGTGGAGATGATTTCCATTGTTTTGATTGTCATATAGGGTGCCGTTTTCGGCTACTCTTTTGAGACGTTGGGGACTGGACACCGAAAAAGAATAGGTTGTCAGGTCTCCATCAAAAACCATATTGCCACCCCCACCAATTTGAATGGCCAAGGGTTTTTCGGGAGGGTTGTTCATATAATCCGTGTACTTCCCTTCGTAGTATCTACCCATCCATCCGGAAGAAATCTCACTATCGGGAGTGGTGGTAGCCCAGATTTCGGAAGATTTAAAATGGGATAAATTTTGATTTTCATAGCCCACTCCATGGATCACTTTCATGGCACCTTCGCCCCACATGGGAGCAATGGAATTCATAAAATTGGGCATGGCAAAATTATCGTTGAGCTTGTAGAGTTTGTTTTCAGGAATATGAATTTTGGGACGCTTGTTGGCGTACAAATCAAAGTCATTCAGTGGAACGATGGTATTGAGACCGTCGTTTCCACCCTTGAGTCGAATGAGTACCAAAATACGATCAGAGTAGGCATCGAAAAGGGCTTGGTTCAAAAGTGGAGATTCAACCACCGAGAGGGTACTGTTACCAAACGAAATGGCTCCTGCTCCGGCCATACCGAGAGTTCTCAAAAAACCCCGTCGATCCCAGTGTGCATGATCACGATCATGGGACTTAAGATGCAGTTCATTGGGTTTGCGGTGCTTCATCTCTATTTCAATTGAAATTCAGGTAGGGTTATCATAAAACGCATCAGATCATAAACCTGTTTGGAAACGCTGTTGCTCTCCAAAGACCAAGTGCCGTCCTCAAAATAACTTTCGGGAACTTCGCCCACGAATGTATTGATGGCGTCAGTCATTTCTTCTTCTTTGATTTCACAGGGGCAAAACATAAAGTCTTTGAGTTGGGTAACAATGGCTCTTAAATCGGTTTCCTCACTCCCCACCAAAGCTTGGATAAAAGTTTTAAATTGATTTTTGTTTTTTTGCCAATATTTGATCAACAAATAGTCTGCAAATTCCCAACGTTTGGGCAGGGTTTCAGAATTGATCCAATCCTGATTACCTTGCCATCCTGCTACATCTACAGGAGAAAAAATTTCCTGCCCCATTTCCCTGCATTTATTTCTCAAGTTCAATTCCAAATCAACATTATCTTGGTATTGAAAAGAGAGGGAGTGATGCAATCCCGACATTAGGTCAATGGGACTTTTGATGATCACATTGTTGTTGATCGAATCATAGAAATGCTCACTATTAAACAATTGCTTTAAAACAGGCACGAGCTCAAATGCTTCCTCTTTGAGGGTTTTGGCCATGGAGGAAATAATACTTGAATCTGGATCTGGACTGACAAAATATCGATAGATTTTGGTACAGATAAATTCAGCAATCAGATCTTTTTTCTCCTCGAAAAGAATGTCTATTACGTCATCGTATCCCCATTTTCCCTCTCTACCAAAAATGGTTTTATTAACATTATCAAATGTGTTTTCGTTGAATTCTATAACGCCCAAATAGGTTTTAAAACGGTTGTAACCTGTCAATGCTCTAGCGGTTTCAGTGATATCCTCTTGGGTATATCCATTGCCTTCGCCAAGGGTAAACAATTCATACAATTCTCTGGCGTAGTTTTCATTGGGACTATTTTTTTTATTTTCATAGCCATTGAGATAGCGCAGCATGGCGGGAGCCAGTCCCATCTCGCTGACAAAAGTTTTGAAATTTCCCAAAGCATGGGATTGAATCAAGGCATAGTATTGATAGAGATAGGCGGGTTGGTTAACGTCTTTGTATTCAATGACAAAGTGATTGCTCCAAAAGACGGCCAAGCGCTCTCTAAATCCGTTATTGGCAATATCCTTAAAGGCTTGTTTTTGCCAAAGGGTATGATAATAGTTTTTGTTTTTTCCGGAGTTGTTGAATTGCTTGTTGTCCCACTGAGCCCATTCGGGGGCAGGGGTGACTTCCATACTCGATGCGCCATCTACAATATCGTCAATGAGGACTCCGGGGCTAGAGTTCAGATAAAGGTTGATGTCGGATAGAGAACATCCAAAACACAACCGTCTGTAAACCAAGTTAATTTGCTCAGCATTCCATGACTTTTTTCGAGATGGTAAGTAGGCTTTCAAACTAATTTATGGTTTTAAATTTCGCCTGCACTCTCAAATTTACCATAAATTTTTTATATAAAATCGTCCACTTCTTTGTAGGCATCAATTACAGCGATTTCACCCGCTTTATCGGGTCTGGAATTACCATGTTCCATGCCCATAACCCCATTAAAACCTCTGGAATGTATGTATTTGAAAATATTTTTGTAATTGATCTCTCCTGTTGTAGGCTCCTTTCGTCCTGGATTGTCTCCAATTTGGAAATAGGCGATTTCGTCCCAACATTTTTCGATATTGGGAATCAAATTCCCCTCTTGGATTTGTTGATGGTAAATGTCAAAAAGTATCTTACAGGAAGGCGAGTTGACTGCCTTACAAATTTGAAAAGCCTGAGGACTTTCCTTTAAAAACAATCCCGCATGGTTTCGGTACCAGTTCAGGGGTTCCAATACCATCACTATGCCGTGGGGTTCCAAAATGGCCGAAGCTTGTTTCAGACTTTCGATCACATTGGCGGTTTGATAGTCCTCCACCAATTTTAAATCTACAGTTCCGGGAACTACGGTCATCCATTTGGCATTGACCCTTTTGGCTACGGCTACAGACGCTTCGATTTCTTCTAAAAAAGCCTTGCGATCGGAAGTTTTCCCTCGGGTCAAAGTGGGATTTCTAAAGTCCTTATAAGCTACAAAAACCCCCATGGTCAGATTTCTTTTCTGCATGATGGCAGCCATTTTCTCTTGCATAGCGACCGGTCGGGTATTCATGTTGTTGTCCTCGAAAGCTGTAAAGCCTTGATCGGCCATAAAGTTGAGTTGATCAATGGGGTCGTCACCCGCTGAGTGTTGGAACATACCCAGATGGGGGGCATATTTCAAGTTGAATTGATGGGGAGCTGCAGTGCCCGTTTGTGCAAAGATACTGGGAACGGCGGCCACTCCCATTCCTGCCATCAAAGCGGATTGGGTGAAATTTCTTCTATTCATTTTGTTCGATTTTTAAAATTCAGTAACACCTGGTGTTGGAATTGGATACATACCATTACTGTCGGGCATGGTGGGAGGATTGCTGTTCCAATCCACAGATTCCGGCATGATTTGCAAATTGGAATTCATGACCTGATCCCAAGTAATGACTTTCCCTGAATAAGTCGCCATTCTTCCCATAATTGCGGTTAGGGTACTTTTGGCACCATTTTCTGCATCGGCAATCACGCCGCCGTTTCTGATCGAAGCAAACAATTGATCATGCTCCACTTGATAGGGGTTGGGTTCATTCAAAGGGTTACTTTTGTATTGGTACATTTCGGTTCCATCCAAGTCTGTTAGTAATCCTTTACGCGTGTTGACACTTCCTTGGCTTCCTTGGAGAGTTTCATCAACCTTACGCATACATCCAGGCTGGTGACGACACTGACTGGAGATTACGGCTCCAGAATCATAGGTGAATTCTACAAAGTGATGGTCAAAAATTTCTCCGTGATCTTTCCCATTCCTCACCTGTCTACCTCCCATTCCCTGAGCTTCTGAGGGATAGCCTCCAATGAACCAGTTGGCCACATCAATGTTGTGAATGTGCTGCTCCAAAATATGATCCCCACACAGCCAGTTAAAATAGTACCAATTGCGCATTTGATATTCCATTTCGGTTTGTCCAGGCTGTCTTTTTCTTACCCATACGCCTCGACCATTCCAATAGACCTGTCCACCGGTGATTTTTCCAATTTTACCCTCTTGGACTTTTTGATATAAATCGAGGTATTTTTTTTGGTAATGACGTTGAAGTCCCACCACTACATTGAGTTTGTTTTCTCTGGCCTTTTGGGCCACCTCCAGTACTTTTCTGACGCCTACGGGATCAGTAGCAACGGGTTTTTCCATAAAGACGTGTTTGCCATTATTAATAGCATATTCAAAGTGATAGGGTCTAAAACCCGGAGGAGTGGTTAGGATAACCACGTCGGCCAGGTCGATGGCTTTTTTGTAAGCATCAAAACCAGAAAAAAGGTTTTTGGGATTGACCTTGATTTTCTTAACACCGTCGAAATGTTCTTGCACGGTTTTAAGACTTTTTTCAACATTGTCCTGAAAGGCATCGGCCATGGCTACCAGCTCGACATTTTCATCGGCTTGAAGGGCTTGAACCACAGCACCTCTTCCGCGACCGCCACAACCTACAAGTGCCAATTTAAGTTTTTTGTTGCCATAGACGTTGGCCATGGCTCCCACGGGAAGACCCGCAGAAAGAATTCCGGTTGTTACTAGCGAAGAGCTTTTTACAAATTTTCTTCTACTGATTGAGTTGTCTTGTTTAGTTTTCATTGTTTCGTTAATTTTTAATTCCAGTACATTTTTTGTTCTTCGGGCAATGGTGTTTTCATTGGTCTTACGACTCTAAAACCCACGAATGGGGCATCGGTGTGCCACCAGAGGCTTTTTGGTATTTGAGGATCTCTTTTCTTCCACTTTTTGGAAGAAGGCCTTCTTGTTGCACTTCTCAACCGACTCGGCTGATCTGACCAAGCGCCGCCCCTAACAACTCGGGGGTAGGTTTTGGTTGGTTTTTGAAGAGGATTGCTTGCGGTTTTCCTTTTTCTTTGTTTGTAAAGCGTTGGAACATACTGATCCAACGTCCATTCCGAAACATTCCCATGCATATCATACAAGCCCCAGGGGTTGGGTTTTTTTTGTCCCACTTGATGATAGGCACCTCCACTATTTCCTTCGTACCAACCATAAATATCTAAATCTGCGGGATCATCTCCAAATGAATATGCAGTTTTTGTTCCCGCACGACAGGCATATTCCCATTCTGCCTCGGTGGGCAATCGGTAAAAATTACCCGTCATGGCAGAGAGCCACTCGCAAAATTTGGCCGCAGCCAGTTGGGTCATACAGATGGCTGGGTATCCCTCAACTCCCATACCAAAACTCATTTCGGTATAGGGCTGGGTAGCGCCAGTAACCGCGTCAACGTCAATGTCCACCTCTTTGCCTTTGGCCTGTTGGGGTTTTTTGCTATCAATATTACGAGCGACAAAAAGTTCGTATAGATCCCACGTAATTTCAAATTTTCCCATCCAAAAAGGATCAATTTCCACCTGGTGTTGGGGTCCTTCGTCACCAAAGTGACCCTGTTCGGACTTTGGACTTCCCATGGTAAATGTTCCCCCAGGAATAAATACCATTTCAACTTTTTCATCGGTTCCAGGAACAGACTCAATATATTCCTTCTCATTTTCACCAAAAGCGATTAAAAATGAAGCGATCAAGATAATTTTGATGATATTTTTATTCATTTATAAATCTTAGAAATTAATTCTTTTTAAAAGTAATGGAATTCCAACTTCAACGATCTCATGCCCATAACCGCCAATTTCTATCAATTCATTTGGTTTGTGACCATTGAGTTTTAACATTCTTCTCAAATAGGCATTTTCCTCATACATGCCAAAAAATTCTTTTTCACGATCTCCCGTAATCAATGTGATGGGTGGAGCATCTCCCCTAGCGTGATATACAGGTGCATAGTGATCGATAAGGGCTTGGGTGATTTCCATACCGTATTCTTTTCGGATGGTGTGATTGGTAAAGGTAGTGGCCGACAGTGTAACGACCCCTTTGATTTGGTTGGCCCCGATGCTGTGTTTTTTGAGCCATTTTTGATCCAAAGTCACCATCAATGACAAATAACCTCCCGAAGAGAATCCACACACATAGATTTGTGAACTGTCTCCTCCGTATTGATCGATATTATCAAACACCCATGCTACGGCTGCTGCAGCATCTTCGATGTATTTTGGTGCATTTACTTTGGGGTGTAAGCGATAGTTGACTGCCACCACAGCCAAACCTTTTTCCTTTAATGGCTCTGGAATCGATTTTGATCCACCTTTAAGTCCGCCGCCGTGAAACCATACTACGGTTGGGAAATTCTCACCATCAGTAGGATAATACAAATCTAACTTACAGCGCTCCTTTTGATAAGTTCCATCCACTGGATTGTCGTAATAAGCCATATCCATTATGGTTTTGTATGACTTTGGCTGTGCAAAACTGACACCCATAACCATCATAAAAATGAAATGAAATAATTTCTTCATGGTCTTAAATTTTATTTATTGTTGGGGATTGCGCACCCATTTCTTCGATCCAATCGCTTAACAATTTTTTTAATTCGTTAAGCTTGGCTACTTCCCGGTCGGCCAAGTCGATTTTTTCTTCGGGATCTTGTTCAATCTGATAGAGTTCATAACGGTCTTCTTCAAAGAAATATACGACTTTCCAAGGACCTTTTCGCAAGGCCCTGCCGGGGGTCCAGCCACTACCGTGGTAATGAGGAAAATCCCAAACCATAACCGAATGGGTGGTGTCGGTTTTGTCTTCCAAAAGAGGCTTTAGACTGATCCCATCACGATGTTGTTCTGGTTTCATGGGCAGATTAGTATAATCCAATATAGTGGGATAAAAGTCCATACTAACGGCTGGAAGATCGATGATCTTAGCCAACTTGTTTTGTGGAGTTTTGATGATGAGAGGAACCCTGATCCCTCCTTCATAGACCCACCCTTTTCCCGCCCGTAAGGGTAAAACACTGGTGGGAGCAGTCCTCTCCTTTTTCTCAAGAGTGGTCAATCCACCATTGTCGGAGGTAAAAATGATAAGGGTATTGTCCAACAAATTTTGGGTTTGCAATTGATCGATCAATCTGCCCACATTTTGATCCAAGGCATACACCATAGAGGCATAGTCAGCATTGTATTGATTTTGAACGGTATAACCGCCTTGATCTTTAATTTTGAGAACCAAGGTGTCTTTTAATGTTTTCTTTTTGGCTTGGAACTTTGACAAATGATTTCGATGGGCTTGAATGGGGGTATGAACGGTGTAATAGGAAAGATAAAGCAGAAAGGGATTGTCTTGATTTTGGGAAATAAATCTGAGTGACTCATCGGTGAGTCGGTCGGTCAACTGCTCTCCCTTTGGGCCATCCTCCAATCTTGGATTTTTGTAGGGCGAATAATACCCCCCCGGAGGCGAGCCCTTGTGATGTCCTCCTTTGTTGACTTCAAATCCTTGATCTTCGGGAAAAAAACCTTCATCCCCCAAGTGCCATTTTCCAGCAAAAAATGTTTTATAACCCTGTTGTTGCAATGCCTCTGCAATGGTTGTTTCTTGCAGGGGTAGGGCGTGAATATCGGTTGGGCCGAGCAATTTTCGATTTTTGGGATTTTGACCAGGAATCCAATCTGTGATATTCAATCGGGTAGGATGTTTGCCCGTCATAATGGCGGCTCTGGTGGGAGAACAAACAGGATGAGCGGAATAGGCCTGAGAAAAACGAAAACCCATATTGGCCAAACGGTCTATATTGGGAGTTTCGTAGAAGGAACTGCCATAACAACTGAGGTCTTTCCACCCCAAATCGTCCACCAAAATAAAAAGAACATTGGGACGGCTGACTGACTTTTCGGAGACTTCCGAACAAGCGAAACAAAGGAGTAAAAAAAGAAAAAAAAGTTGTTTCATAAAAATCTTAAAGTTTCACCGTTATGGGCCATCCTTTAAATTGCTTTGCATGGGGCTTGGAAACATCCTCTCCTCTTGGCCAACACTCAAAAGTGACTTCCTTTTTTTCAAGGTTAAATCGGATAAACCCAAAACCTGCTCCACTAGATTCAGAATCTGGGTTGGCATAGGCATGCATGGTAATTTTATTTTTAAAACCGTCGAAATATCGTCCCGTCCAAGGAAGAATATCGTTGTTGTTTTCTCCGGGCATTTCGTCTTCGGGCCACCACCATCTGCTGTAATAATTGTTGATAATGGCTGGAACTACAAAGGCCCACGGGCCATCTTCATAATCGTTGATACCATGATGAATTACGGTGGGTAGGTGTTGGTCTCCAGCAATGTGAACTGCTCCTGCTTTTTGGATTAGGCTGAGAGCTTTGTCTCTTCCGTGTTGGGGCCATCCATTGGAATCCAAATCGGCATGTAGGCGATTACTTGCCCTGCCGTGTAAATGAGCTCCTCCACAAAATCCGGTTGCGGAGAGTACCGCTTTCATTTGAGCGTTTTTGTTGCTCCCCCATTCTTCCAAAAATTGATGCTGTAGATCTCCTAACAATACCAATTCAGGTAAATTTATACTATCTGGATTATAGTTCGGGTCGTTGATATGATCAGCTCTTGGACCTTGTTTGGGGATTTTTCCATTGGGTCCAGATTTGAATTTTCGATCTTCTATGATGGCAAAGTCCACCCCGCCAATTTTTAAACTCGTAAAATAGGCTTTGATACCTTGTTCTAAGGGAGCTTGGTGGTAGGCGTCGGGCAAATGAGCGGTTTGAGCTCTTTCCACCATTTTGACGTAATCGGGATGAAAATAATAACCTCCGTCGTTACCGTCTTTACGCATCGATTTTTTTCCGTTTTCACCCCAGAGATTGCCTTGACCAATGTCGTGGTCATCGGGAATGGTCACGCAGGGACGATTTCTAAAAACTTCTCTGAATTGTAGGCCAAACTTTAACCATGCGGCGGTATGTTCTTTGTGGTCATAGGATTGATCTCCTGCAAAAAATACAAAGTCGGGATCTAGTGCATTGATGTTTTTTACATACTCTTCTCTGTCGCCTCTATCTTTATTACTGTTGCAAGACAGTGCTGCCATACTTATATGATTCTGGTCTATGGGATCCCTTCGGATGGTTCCTTCAAATTGGGCGTTTTTTCCGTGCAACAATCGGTATTTGACGGACTGGTTCATGTCCCAATCTTCAACTCTGAACAAGGCTGACCACCCAATTTCGTTTACCTCTTGGGATTGAACCTCCTCCCATTGGTTGTTCTTATAAAGTTCCAATCTGACGGTTCGGGTCTCCTCCTGATAAAGGGGGAAAAGCTGAGCGGAGAGTTTCAGGGTATTGTTTGAAGTAGTGTATATCCCAAAAGCTACAACCTGATCTCTGGGCACTTTCATGTTGATAATTTTGGTGGTTTTTCGATTCCACCAATCGTTGGTCGAAAGGGTATCTAAAGCCTTAAAGGGTGCTTCTACATATTTTTGAGGTTGGGATTCACAAGCTCCTATCAACAAAATAAGAAATATTAGAAGAAGAGAGATTTTCTTATTAATTGGAATCATAGCTAGATTTTTCTTAAAGATAATAAACTATTGGAATTTTTAAAGGGAAGAAAAATAACCCACCGAAAAGGATATGAAGCCCGACGTGCTCAAATCATGCTCACTGGCCAAAGCCTTGGGAAAGTTGATGTTATAGGACAATTGAAAATCCCAATTTCCCGTGTCCAATTCCAGTGGAAAACTCAATTGTGTATTGATCAAATCAAATACATCTCTTTCTAAGGTTTGAGTATTGAATAGGCCTGAAGAAATTTGTTCACTGACGGTTTGTTCACTCATCAAAAAACTCAACTGAGGGCTGATATTTACATCCCATTGATCACTACCCACAATTTGAATTTCGTAGCTCGCACCTGCGGAGGTGTAAAAAGAAGTCGAACCTCCAAAAAGATAGCCTCCAGAAAGCCGCATTCTCAATTTATTTTTTTGAAAGGCCAAAGCGACTGAAAATCGGTTGGGATTAAGTTCCTCGGCATCGGCATTAAAAAAAATTCTGCTGTAAACTCCCGTCAGACTCCAGTTTTCCATTTGATCCAGAAAAAGTGAATATCCGCTACTGATCGATACAAAATCCCACTTGGGGTCTAGCTCACTAAAATAGGCGGAGCTCATGCTTACAAAAAAGTTTTTTCCACGCATATAGCTTATACTGGGGGTAAATCCGAACTGATCGATATCAAAATCCCTCCCCGTAAAAAAAACGCTTTCATCAAATGAAAAATTGGCATACAGATAGTGAGATGAAAACCGATCCAAAAGCAAATCTTCACTTGGGAACAGTTCGTTCAGTACATCATCCAAAATGGCATCCTCCTCTACGTTCTGTGAGAAACAATAAATACATCCCAAAAAAAAACCAAAGAAAAGGAGTTTTTTCATTGATTAAATATAGTAAAATGAATGAGGGGGTCACCCAATAAAAAAGTAAAACTTAGGGTTTCGGTTTGGGTTTAATATTTTTTGTGCGCTCTTTAAAATTCTGTTTTTTTTCTTTAAGCTTTTCCCTACGACCGTCAAAACCAGATTTATAATCCTTGAGCTTGTTTCTCCGGTCTCTTAAATGATGCTTGCGTTGTTTGAGTGTCGATTTTTGCTTTTCGGTAAGCGTTTTAGTAAAATCGTCTTTAAGTCTTCTAAGGGATTCTCGATTGCCTTTGAGTACCTCTTTTTGAGAAGAGGACAGGGTTTTCATCAACTCCTGTTGTCTTTCTTTTAGGGAAAGTGAATTGTTTTTGAGTATGTTTTTTTGTTCCTCGGAAAGAGAATTTCTGAAAGCTTCCCTATTTTGCTTTACCAGATTTTTTTGGGATTCAATCATTTCCAATTGATTGGGAGTGTAGATTTTATCCACAGAAGGAAGCTGTGCCATTAATCCCTCGCACCAGAAGACGATGAGCGATAAGAGTAAGAATAAAGCTTTGTTTTTTATCATTATTACTAATTGACTGAGCTCAAAACATATTGTTCTTCAAACCATTCATCAAATTCGTTGTCCTCCACAAAGAGGGATTCGATCATGGTTTGATCCGCCAACAGATCTTGTTCGGTATCGGGGGCAATTTCTAATAGATTGGCCTCTTCCAATACAGTGTTTTGGGAACTGAAATAAAAGGTTGAAGCCAACAAGAGGACAAAGGAAGCTGCAATCCCATATTGCCAGTAGAGCTTGAAAACAGTTGGCTTTTTTGAGGGTGCAACGGCATCCTCTTTAACTAAAGATTCAAACTTTTCAGACCAAACCAAATCCTTGTCTTTTTCTAGCGGTATTTCTACCTCAGAAAAAAAATCGTTGATCTCCTGATCCGAAAACTGTTTTTTGTGACTCATACGTGATTGAGATTTTGTTTTAGGGTTTCCAAAGCCAGTCGAATACGCTTTTCAATCGCTTTCTGTGACAAATTTAGTATTTCTGCAATTTCTTTGTGAGTAAGTCCTTGCATCTTGTTCATCATTAAAGTTATTTTTTGTTTCTCTGGTAATTGATTGAGGGCTTTTTCAAATCGTTGTTTTTTATCTGAAAGGTCATCATCTGTATCGGGTTCCTGCGTCAATCTTATGTCAATACTGTCGGTATATTCTTTTTCTACTTTTTTCTTTCGAATATGACTGATGAACTCATCGGTGGCCATTTTAAAGAGAAGACTTTTGATGTTGCCCGAACCAATTTCAATTTTTTTAGTCCAAACCCTCATGAAAACATTCTGAGCAATGTCTCCCGATAAGTCTTGATTCCCTGAACGAAAAGTTAGGTATCGTCTAAGATCATCAAAGTGCAAGTCATAAATCATTTTAAAATCTTTGGCCGTCAATTTTTAACTCCTTAAATCCAATCCCTAAGATAAGTTTTATCGTAGGAATTGGATAGGAAAATGAACGGGAAATTTTAACTAAATCTTTTTTCTTTTCTTTTTCAATATGTTTTTAAAACGACCTCCTCTTTTCAAATCTTTTAAATCGACCGTTTCTACTTCACCATCTTTGGTTACCTCCACTAGAGTATCACAGGTGCCATCACCAAAATCAGTAGTAATGGTCTGATCGCCATCAATGGATACTTTGATCCCTTCTACGGGTATTTTTCCTCTTTTTCTAAATCCAAGGTCATCACAATTGTAGACGAATTTAATGGGTGTGGTGATTTGCATAGAAAAGCTCACCCCTTCTGTACTGACTGCCGATTTGCTACCCGTCAGCGAGCTGTATTGCTTTTCGTCATTTTCTACATGGGTGTAACGGGTCATTTCAGAATTTTTGGTTTTAAAAGTACCGTCTTCATAAATCATTTTTCCGTCGGTCATGGAAGTTCGCATGGTTTTGCTTCCATTCTCATCTATGGAAATGATTTCGGTTCTTCGAGTTCCTTCGATTTTGACCCCGTTAAGATAGAAGTCATCATAAGTAACTTGTCTAAAACTACCTGCCTCTCCTTGGGTTTCTGAATAGGTGACAATCATGGTTCCACTGCGAGTCTGGCCACGCTTTCCCTCACAATCCTCTGAGAAAGTGATGGTTTTGGTGTTGTTCTCTTCGTCCTCAACAACCGTAGCACAATCTCCATATTTGTCTCCCATAAACTTTTTAGGCCCTTTGTCTGCTGTAGTATCCGCAGATCGAGCACTTGAAGCATTGGAGTTTAAGTTCATGCTTTCTGACACCAATTCGTCTATGTCTTCTTCAAAGGCAATGGAATTGATGGTTTCCATAACAGTGGTCGTGCTTAAGTTTTCTGAAAAACCACTTACTCCATCTTCGGAGCAGGAAGTGATTAAGCCAAAACTCAATGCAATTAGAGTAAATTTTTTCATTTTCATAGCAATTTATTTTTTTTGATTACACCCATAACCCGATTTAGAAATCAATTACCCTACTTTTTTCAAAAAAAAATTAGAATTTCTTTAAAATGCGATGTTCATCCTTCTTTTTACCTATTAAAAAAAGGTTTGTAAAGCTTATATTTGCGGATGATTGAAGATTATGGATTTACGTCTTAAAGAATTCATTGCCCTTTTTTATCGTATTATCCTAGTTTACCTCTGTTATTTCCTTTGTAGGCTGCTGTTTGTTTATTTCAACAACGACTTGGTTCAGGTAAAATCGATCTCCCATCTCGCAGAATTGTGCTATTATGGACTTCGTTTTGACAATGTAGCCATCGTTTATTCCAATATGATTTTTATTCTGATGTCAATCATTCCTTGGAAAAAAACAACTTATTTACTATATCAAAAGATTCTTTTTTGGGTTTATTGGCTTTGCAATGCCTTTTTTCTTTCCCTCAATTTTATTGATTTTGCCTATTACCGATTCAATCAAAACAGATTGATGAATAATTTTTTGGAAGTGGTTGAAAATGAAACCAATAAAACGGGTTTGCTTTTGCATTTTGCTTGGGTTTATTTACACCTCATCATACTTTTTATCGCCATGCTTTATTTATTGGCATTGGCCTATAAAAGGGTGAAGATTTACTCTGTCATTATAGGAAATTATTGGCGTTATGGTCTCAGCTCTTTTGTTTTGTTTTTTGGAAGCATTGCGCTATTTGTTTTAGGAGCTCGTGGGGGTGATTTCAAAAAAAGTACCCGTCCCATCACCTTGATCGATGCCATGGACAATGTAAGAACCCCTCAACAGGCTGATGTGGTGCTCAGCAGTACCTTTACACTCCTTAAAACAATAGGGCAAGACAATTTCAACAAATCAAAAGATATTTTTAGCGATCAAGAAGTTGAAAATGAACTCAACACCATCAAACAATACCCACCCTCGGGAAGGTTTGAAAAGCAACCCAATGTCATCATTTTTATTCTAGAGAGTATGGGAAGGGAGTATTGGGGGGCATTGAACGAACCCTTCGACATCCCCGGTTACAAAAGCTATACCCCTTTTCTAGACTCACTGGCTCGGCACAGTTTAATTTTTCCCAATGGTTTTGCTACCAGCAGAAAATCAATTCATGGCATGCCCTCCATTTTGGCAGGCATTCCTTCTTTTGAAACTTCCTATGCATCATCGCTTTATTCCAGACAAAAGGTAGGTTCTGTGGTTTCTATTGCCAACGAATTGGGATATCACACTTCTTTCTTTCACGGAGCAGCAAATGGATCCATGGGCTTTTTAGGCTTTGCCAATACCTTGGGATTTGAACGCTACTACGGCAGAACTGAATTTAATAATGATGATGAATTTGACGGCTCTTGGGGCATTTGGGATGAACCTTTTTTACACTACATGAAATCTGTATTGGACGAGCAAAAAACACCCTTCCTCAGTTCTGTTTTTACCGTTACCTCCCACGAACCCTATGTGATTCCAAAAGACTATGAAGGAAAATTCGACAAAGGAAATATTCCCATGCACCAATGTGTTGGTTATACCGATAATGCCCTTAGAAAGTTTTTTAAAGAAAGTCATAAAGCTCCTTGGTTTGAGAACACTATTTTTATATTTACTGCCGACCACAGCAATCAAGTTCACTATCCCTTTTACCTAAAAACCATTAATCGCTTTGCCAACCCCTTGATGATTTACAAACCCAACAGCGAACTCAACGGAGTGGATATGCGTCTGGCCAGTCATATGGACATCTTCCCTACGGTTGCCGATCTGATAGACTACTCCAAACCTTTTAAAAGTTGGGGAAGAAGCTTGGTTTCTGACCAAGAATATCATCCATTTGTAATTAATTATTTTAGTGGAGGAAGTTATTTCATTATGGATGAAAATATTATCTGTGTCCACAACGGCGAAAAGGCCATTGGCTTTTATGATATTGACGACAAAAACATGGAGAAAAATCTCATTGGAAACAAAACTCAGGAGATGATTGATTTGGAAAAGAAATGCAGTATGTATCTAGAGGATTATTTTGAATCCCTGATGTCGGGATCTGGCAGCATTCAAAATTCTCACCAATGAGGATATATTTTATTATCAAACCCCTTGGGACTTATGCGCTGAAAAAATTGCACAAGTCAATCGAAGCAACTTTTGACAAAAAAAAGGATTCGCTTCACATTTTAAGCACACTCAAAAAAGGGCATGCCATCGATCTGACCCAAAGAGCGATCCAAGAAAAGGCCGATCTGGTGGTGGCTTGTGGCGGAGATGGAACGATTAATGAAGTTGCTCGTGGGTTGGTTGAAACAGAAGTTCCTTTAGCCATCATACCGCTGGGATCGGGAAATGGAATCGCCCGACATTTTAAAATTCCATTTAAAATTTCTGAGGCCGTTCAACTCATCAAAAAGAACAAAGTTGCCAAAATGGACGTGGGAGAGGTCAATGGACACTATTTTTTTGGAAACATGGGCTGCGCCCTTGAGTCTCATTTTATTCGCACTTATCAAAAGAACAAATGGCATGGAATCTGGGCCTATGTCATTGCCTTTTTGGATGCCATCATGAGTTTTAGACATCAAAAAATTGAAATTGAATACAATGACAAGTCACAAACCATCAGTCCATTTGTACTGCTCGTTTCCAATACCAACCAACAGGGATATGATTTTTCCCTTACCCCTCAGGCCCGTTCGGACGATGGGTTGATGGATGTGTTTTGGATGGAAAGATCGAATTTTTTCAATAAAATCAGATTTATAGTCAATGCTTTAACAGGACGGAAATTAACCGCCAAAGGATGTAATTTAATTCGTTTGTCGGCCTTAAAAATTTCTCTTTTGGAGTCGAGTGATTTATGTGTGCAAATTGACGGAGAATTCCTGCCAGTGGCATCAAAACGTTTGGAGGTTAAAGTACTTCCCAAGCAACTGAATGTGATTGTTCCATAAAATAAAAAAAGCTCTCCGAACTACTGGAAAGCTTCTCATCAGTTGCTAATTTATTGGTTTCCCAATTTTAACAACACACAACACTTTTATAATCTAAGACCTTGAAGTCTGAATTTCTATTTAAAGTACAAAGTTAAGTAATTTTAATTTCACCTCCCCTTCCAAAGATTTTTATTTGACAAAAAGCATTCCCCTTGTGCGCTTAATTTGATACATTTAGGGTAATGAAACAAACAATAGTACTGGCGGGAGCAACGGGTTTCATTGGGCGGTGGATCGTTGAGGAATTCCAAGATGATTATCAAATCATCGCCCTGAGCCGAAAAAAAGTCAAAACCAATCCCAATAAAAATATTATTTGGCGGATGGTGGACATGTATTCCATGTCCAGCACAGAAAAAGCTATGGAAGGAGCAGACATTGCCATCTATTTGGTTCACTCCATGCAACCTTCCACACGACTCAATCAAGGAAAGTTTGAGGATACTGACCTACTGTTGGCCGACAATTTTTCGAGAGCAGCCCAAAAAAACAAACTCAAACAAATCATCTATTTGGGAGGAATTTTACCCAAAGACAAATATGAAATTTCCAATCATCTGTTGTCTCGTTTCGAAGTCGAAAAAACCTTGGGTGCAAGAACAACTCCACTAACAGCTATAAGAGCTGGTATTATTATCGGTCCAGGAGGTTCATCCTTTCGAATTGTCTCCCATTTGGTCAAAAATCTTCCCGTGATGGGTTGCCCACAATGGACCAAATCCGAAAATCAACCCATTGACGTTTTTGATATTCTATCCCTGATCAAACAATGTGCGACAAACCCCAAAACCTATGATAAAAATATTGAGATTGGAGGCAATGAAGTCATGACCTATATGGATCTGCTCCAAAAAACCTCCAAAATGATGAACAAAAAACGTTTGATTTTTTCCATGCCTTTCTTTACGGTGGGACTGTCAAAATGGTGGGTCAGTATTTTTGGAGATTCCAACATCAACTTTGTCTCACCGCTGGTAGAAAGCCTAAAGCATCGAATGATCCCCAGTAAAGAATATGAGGGTTTATACCACATAGACTTTACCCCCATCGAAACCAGTATCAAAAGAGCGCTCACCCAAAAACCACCCGCCCTTCCCTCTTTTCATCAAATACGTACCGAAAAAAATACGGTGAGAAGTGTTCAGAGAATCTACAACCCCGGAAAACACAATGCTCAACGGGTGGCCAAACATTACCCCATCTGGTTGAGTAAAAAGTTTGCTGGTCTGATCAACCCTCGTTTTGACGGCAGTATTTTGAGGTTCTACCTTTTGGGGATTATGTTGTTGGAATTGCAATTGATCGAAGACAGAAGCACTCCCAATCGACAGCTTTTTTACATCACCGGCGGGGTGTTGACCAAAAGAACAGATTTAGGGTGGTTGGAATTCCGATCCATTTTGGACAATGAATATGTCATTACCGCCATACACGAATATGTTCCCAAATTACCTTGGGCTATATATAAATTAACCCAAGCCAAATTACACCTCTATGTGATGAAAAAATTTGAAAAAGAGCTTCAACGCTTGAAATAGATTACCCTAAAAAATGATGAATATGAAATTACTCTTATGGATTGGTATAGGCATTTTCTGCCTGATTACTGCGGCCAATGCTCAGAACAACAGACGAAATAACCCCTCCGATAAAACGGTATTGAACCGAATGCCCGAGGGAGTTGTCGCAACACTGAACGTGGCCTATCGAGAGGGAAATGAAAGATGGACTTTGGATTTATTTTATCCGGAAAATATTCAAGCTACTAGTCCTGCCATCGTATTCATACACGGAGGAGGTTGGAGAAGTGGAAACAAAAGAAAATGGGGGATCTTGAACGCCGCCATGACATTTGCAAAAAAAGGATATGTAACGGCGACCCTCAACTACAGACTGATCCAGAAAAAAGAAAATCCAGCGATTGGAATTCAAAATGGAATCGAAGACGTTAAATGCGCAGTAAGATGGCTCAGAGCAAACGCCGAGAAATACAATATCGACCCAAAACGCATTGGGGGTTATGGAAACTCGGCTGGAGCGCACTTGGTCTCTATGTTGGGCTTATGTCCACCATCAGCTGGGTTGGAGGGCGATGGTCCTTACCAGGAATATTCCAGTAACATCCAAGCCGTTGTCGCCTCTGCAACCCCTACCGATTTTAATCTCTTTGAATTGAATGAGCAACAAAGACAGAATGAACTAACCAAAAAGTTGTCTCCCATTACTTATGTCCACAAAAATGCTCCTCCGTTTTTACTTTTTCATGATTCCGCCGACAAAATAGTTGACATTAGACACTCGGAAGATTTCACTACAGCATTGAAAAAAGCCAAAGCAAAAGATGTCACCTTTAAATCTTACAACAACGGATCAGGCCATGGAGTTTTTTATAAAAATGCCCGTGAAACAGTCCCGTTACGTGAAGAATTTTTTGATCGTATACTTGGAAAATAATTCGGTTACTTCTCAATAAATTAAGAAGTTATTTGAACCCCCCAAAAAAGAATAATTGATTTTGTTATGGTAAAAACCCCTGATTAACAGGGGAATTAAGAAGCGGTCTGGACGGGACTCGAACCCGCGACCCCATGCGTGACAGGCATGTATTCTAACCAACTGAACTACCAGACCTTGTTGTTAGCGGATGCAAATATACATTGCATTTTGATTTTGCCAAATTTATAACTGACAAAAGAAGGCATATTTAGTCCACTATTGGGCTTTATCCAAAAAAAACAGCTATTGACTTTGGATCACTTATCTTATAAATACTAATGAATTCAATCGTTACTCAAAAACGATCAAAAGAAAAAAAGGGGAGATGATACTGGAAAGTAGTCTCGAAACTAATGGCATTTGAAGGAGCCTAAACTACAATACGGCATCCAAAGCATCGGCATAGGCTTTTTTGGGTGCTACACCCACTTGTCTGCCAACCAATTCTCCTTTATCAAATAGCAAAACGGTGGGAATATTTCTCACCCCATATTTTGCAGCGTATTCTTGGTGGAGATCGACATCCAATTTGCCAACCACAGCCTTACCTTCGTAATCTTCACTGATTTCATCAATAATCGGTCCGACCATGCGACAAGGGCCGCACCAAGCTGCCCAAAAATCTACAATAACAGGTTTGTCCGATTTTAAAACCGTTTCTTCAAAATTTGCATCGGTAATTTCTAAAGCCATATTCTAAAATTTAAATTCAAAATTAATCATTTTAAAAAATGTGACATTGCCATGAGCAATCAAATTTACTTATTGAAATATTATGGATTGTAATATACGATCAATTCAATTTATAGTGCCAACGCTTTTCCTCCAAGTGTGATAACAATTCGGGGGAAATAGCAACCTTTTGTTTGCGACTGGCCAAGGTCAATTTAAGTTGTTTTTTGGGATCAATGACATCAAAATACAGCAGTTTATCTCCCTTAAAACCATTGAGTTCTTTCTTCAACTGTTGAATGCTTTCGGATTTCAATTGACGAATGTCCAACTGTAAGGTCAATTTTTTAGAATTTTTGGACAGGGCATCGTGTAACATCTCGAAATTAATGAACTGTATTCTAGGATCACCCAATCTCCCTGTTTCTTGATTTCTCCATCCCTCTTTGATATTAATTTTTATTCGAACAAACTGGTTGACACTGATAAAATGTTTGAACTTGAGGTACTCCTCCCCAAAAATTCTAAACTCATACTGATCCGAAAAATCTTCCAAGGTAAATCGACCCCAGCCTTTGCCGTTTTTGGATTCTAAGTGTTGAATTTCGTTGACGATTCCTGCAACATTAAGATTTTTATTGACCAGTGGATTTAGGTCTTTGAGTTGAGACAATTTTGCGTTGGTAAACCATCGCATTTCCTTTTTAAAATCATCCAAAGGATGTCCAGAAATATAAATCCCCACCACTTCTCTTTCTTTTTTGAGCTTTCCTAAATTGTCCCATTCAGGGGAGGGCGGGATGACCAACTCTTGATAAACTTCGTCAGAATTTTCACCAAAAAGACTGGTCTGTGAAGAGTTTTGACTCTCTTGGAATTTAGACCCAAATCGGATTACTTTTTCTAGAAAAATAATACCATCGCCATCGGGATTAAAATACTGTGCCCTGTGGGTTCCTTTAAAAGAATCAAATCCACCTGCAAGTGCCAAGTTTTCAAAGGCTTTTTTATTGGCTGCTCTCAAATCTACCTTTTTGACCACGTCAAAAATACTTTCGTAAGGGGCGTCTTTTCGGTGCTCAATGATGGTCTCTACCGCTCCTTTTCCTACTCCTTTAATGGCTCCCATTCCAAAACGAATGGCGTTTTCTTCGTTTACATTGAACTTGTAAAAAGACTCATTGACATCGGGCCCCAATACTTTGACTCCCATCCTTCTGCACTCCTCCATAAAGAAGGTAACCTGTTTGATGTCATTCATGTTATTGGAAAGGACGGCCGCCATATACTCTGCAGGATAATGCGCCTTGAGGTATGCTGTTTGATATCCAATCCATGCATAACAGGTGGAGTGGGATTTGTTGAAAGCATAAGATGCAAATGCTTCCCAGTCCTTCCAAATTTTATTCAACACCTCCTTGGGATGGTTATTGGCCTCTCCCCCTTCGATAAACTTGGGTTTGAGTTTTTGCAGCAGTGCAAAAATCTTTTTTCCCATGGCTTTCCGAAGTAAATCGGCTTCACCCTTGGAGAATCCTGCTAATTTTTGAGACAACAACATTACTTGTTCCTGATAGACAGTGATCCCATAGGTTTCTTTGAGGTACTCTTCCATCTCTGGCAAATCGTATTTGATTTCCTCCTCCCCCTTTTTTCTAGCAACAAAACTGGGAATATATTCCAAAGGTCCTGGTCGGTACAAAGCATTCATTGCGATCAAATCTGCGAAAACATTGGGTTTTAAATCTTTCAAATATTTCTGCATACCCACAGATTCATACTGAAAAATCCCAACCGTATCGCCTCTTTGAAACAATTCATAAGTCAATTGATCATCCAACGGAAATTCGTCGGGATTCAGATCAATCCCGTGGCGGTATTTTACCAGCTTAACGGTATCCTTAATCAATGTCAGGGTTTTCAGTCCTAAAAAGTCCATTTTCAGAAGTCCTGCTTCCTCGACCACAGCATTGTCAAACTGAGTCACATTCAAATCGGAATCTTTAGCAGAAGCAATGGGTACAAAATTGGTGATATCATCGGGGGTGATGATGACCCCACAAGCATGCGTCCCTGTATTTCGCAGTGAACCTTCCAACACCTTGGCCTGCTGTAAGGTTTGCCCAGCCAAATCATCACCCTCAAAAATTTCTTGCAATTCTTTGACTTGACTGAACTCGTCCGACCTGAGGTTTTCTTTGAGTTCCTTGTCTTCTAGGGAGAAAATTTTGGCCAGTTTGATGTTGGGTACCAGCTTTGCAATCCGATCAGCATCGCCCAAGGAAAGATCCAAAACCCTTGCGGTATCTCTGATGGAAGACTTGGCCGCCATGGTTCCATAAGTGATGATTTGAGCCACTTGATTGGCGCCGTATTTTTCAATTACATAGTCCATGACCTTACCCCTTCCCTCATCGTCGAAGTCAATATCGATATCGGGCATGCTCACCCGGTCGGGATTGAGGAAACGCTCAAAAAGTAAATCGTATTTGATGGGATCTAAATTGGTGATTCCCAAACAGTAGGCGACTACCGACCCTGCGGCTGAACCCCTGCCAGGCCCGACAGAAACACCCATTTCCCTAGCGGCAGCAATAAGGTCTTGTACGATCAAAAAATATCCAGGATAGCCTGTATTGGCAATGACCTCCAACTCAAAATCCAAACGTTCTTGAATCTCATCGCTGATGGTGCCATAACGTCTTTTGGCTCCCTCCAAAGTTAAATGCCGCAAAAACTGATTTTCTCTGTCCTTTGGGTCATTGGAGGCATCTGTGGAAAAATCATCGGGGATGTCAAATTTGGGAAGCAATACCTCTCGCGCCAAATCAAAGGCTTCAACTTTGTTGACGACCTCCTCAACGTTGATGATGGCCTCGGGTAAATCCGAAAAAAGACTTTTCATCTCTGACTGAGACTTAAAATAGTACTCTTGGTTGGGAAGTCCAAAACGATAGCCTCTTCCACGCCCTATGGGAGTGGCCTGTTTCTCTCCCTCTTTGACACAGAGCAAGATATCATGGGCATTGGCCTCGGCTTTGGTTGTATAATAGGAATTATTGGTGGCCAAAACCTTAATTCCGTGTTTTTGGGCAAACTGAATCAGCACTTGATTGGCGCGTTTTTCGTCCTCCTGCTGATGGCGCATCAACTCAATGTACAAATCTTCACCAAACTGGCTCTTCCACCACTGCAAGGCTTCCTCTGCTTGATTGTCTCCTACGTTAAGAATTTTTGAGGGCACCTCTCCATACAAGTTACCCGTCAAAACCATCAAATCTGATTTGTACTGCTCAACAATTTTTTTGTCTATCCTAGGCACGTAGTAAAATCCTTGAGTATAGGCAATGGAACTCATCTTGGAAAGGTTCTCATAGCCCTTTTTGTTTTTAGCGATGAAAACAATTTGATAACCGTTGTCCCTTCTGGAGCGATCTTGATGATCTTCACAAACATAGAACTCGCATCCCAAAATAGGTTTTAGGGCCGCAGTGCCCTCGGCTAAATCGGCATTGTGTTTTTTTATGGCTTTGATGAAGTGGAAGGCTCCCATCAAATTGGCGTGATCTGTCAGGGTCACCGCAGGCATTTGATCACCAGCCGCAGCTTTGACCAAGTCATCGATTCTGGAAGTAGATTGCAAAACGGAATACTGGGAATGGGTATGCAAGTGAACAAAGGAGGTGTTTTGCAAAATTTCCTCTTCCGCATCGGTAAATGTTTTTGAGGGTTCTTCTTCCTTCTCAGCCAAGGCAACCAATTGTTCGGAAGCGGCTTTTAAATTGAGATGTTTTAATCCAATCCCTTTGACCGGTTGATCCAATACTTCACTGAGGTGCTGTAAAATATCTTCCCTGTTTTTTAGAGCCTCGGGTCGAATCCACCCTTTTCTAAAAAGTTCGAAAAAACAACGGGTGGTGGCCTCTACATCCGCAGTGGCATTATGGGCTTCCTCGAAAGGGGCTTCAAAAAGGTGGTGGTGGAGTTCACTTAGGGTGGGTAATTTAAATTTCCCTCCTCGACCTCCGGGCAACTGACATAGTGTTGCGGTCTCTTCGGTACAAGTATCAATGATGGGGAAATTTTCCAAAGGATTCTGATCGCCCAATCGCAAGAATTCTGCCCCCATGATGTTGAGGTCGAAACTTACATTATGCCCTCCAATAAATTCACATTGAGCAACAGCCTGTTGAAATTTCTCCAATACCTCCGACAAAGGAATCCCATCTTTTTGGGCCAAAGCAGTGGAAATACTGTGAATTTTTTCGGCATCATAGGGAATCACAAAACCGTCGGGCACCACCAAATAATCCTCGTGGGCAAGGCAGCTCCCGTCCTTGCTATGTAATTGCCAAGCAATCTGAATACACCGCGGCCAATTGTCTGCATCCGTTAGAGGTGCATTCCAGTTTCGGGGCAAACCCGTGGTTTCAGTATCAAAAATCAAAAACATGAATGGCAATTTGAAATACTAAAATAGGGTATTGTCCTTTTCAAAGTTTATTGAATTATCAGGAGTTATCAACCAAAAAAAGGATTGAAATCTTGTGATTTTTGAGTTGAGTAATGGGAATGAAAACTATATTTGCCAAAAAAAGTTATCGAACAACTGTTTGATAAAATTTCCCAAACCCACAGTCAAAAGGCATTTGAAACTGCACTTTTGCGGGACGACTGTTGCCAATTTAAAGGTTTGGTAGGTTCTGGTTTGAACTTTAAAATTGTCTCTGCCTTTAAAAATTTGGATCGAACTTTTTTGATGGTATTGGACAATGCCGAACAAGCCGCTTATCATCTGAACGACCTTGAACAACTGCTCTCCTCCAAAGAAGTTCTCTATTTTCCAGCGAGCTACAGAGAAGCTTATAAGCCTGAGGCCACTGACAATGCCAACGTTTTATTGCGGTCCGAGGTGCTCAAAAAACTCAGTAATTCCAAAAAGAAAAAAATCATTGTCACCTACCCCCAAGCTCTTTTTGAAAAAGTCATTTCACAACAGACCCTCAAGCGAAAAACACTCACCGTTAAAAAAGGCGACATCATCGGCTTGGATTTTGTCAATGAGACCCTTTTTGAATATGGTTTTGATCGGGTAAACTTTGTCACCCAACCAGGAGAATTTTCGGTAAGAGGAGGGATCATAGATGTGTTTTCTTTTGCCCATCAGCACCCCTATCGTATCGAGTTTTTTGATGAAGAAATTGAAAGTCTTAGAAGTTTTGATGTCAATACCCAACTCTCGATCACTCCCTTGGAGCAAATCGATTTGTTACCCAATACTTCCAAGGTTTCTTTTAGCGAAAAACGAAAATCTCTGATCGACTCTCTGCCCGGACAAAGAACAGTGGTGTTTAACCAACTTGACCTTTGCTTGGATCGTATCGAAAAATTGGGAATCAAGGCAGTCAAACAATTCGAGTCCTTGGAAAACTCCATTCAATATCCTCCAGAAATTTTGTTTTTAAGTCCCCAAGAACTTTTGGAACGTTTGAACGGTCAAAGTACCGTGCTGATTAATAATTCTGACCAACTCAAGCCACAAGAGCGCATCAGTGTCAAACAAAGTCCCCAGCCTTCGATCAACAAGCAGTTTGATCGGCTGGTTCAAATTCTCAACGCCAACCACGCCTCGGGTTTTGAAAACTATATTTTTTGTTCCAGCGACGCCCAAAGAAAGCGATTCAATGAAATCTTGGAAGAGATGGAAACCAAGGTGCATTACAAAACTGAAGTTTGCCCCCTTTTTGAGGGATTTGAAGATATTGAAGCCAAAATTGCTTGTTTTACAGACCACCAAATTTTTGAACGCTACCACAAATACAAACTACGTTCGGCCGCTGCCAAAAAAGATGTACTGACCCTCAAAGAGTTGACCCATCTTAAAATTGGAGATTTTGTCACCCACATTGACCACGGTATAGGGAAGTTTGGAGGGCTTCAAAAAATTGATGTGGATGGGGTAAAACAAGAGGCCATAAAATTGAGTTATGGAGAAGGAGACATTCTTTATCTCAGCATTCACTCACTTCACAAAATCGCCAAATTCAACGGCAAAGACGGTCATGTTCCCAAGCTCAATAAACTGGGCTCCAAGGCCTGGAAGGTACTCAAACAAAAAACCAAAACCAGGGTCAAAGCCATTGCCTTCGATCTGATTAAGCTGTATGCCAAAAGGAGAGAAAAAATTGGTCATGCCTTTCCTCCAGACAGCTATTTACAGTTGGAACTGGAAGCTTCTTTTATGTTTGAAGATACTCCCGATCAAAGTAAAGCCACCGCTGCTGTAAAAGCAGACATGGAAAACGAAAGACCCATGGATCGACTGGTTTGCGGAGATGTAGGTTTTGGAAAAACCGAAGTTGCCATCCGTGCTGCTTTCAAAGCCGCCGATGACAGCAAACAAGTGGCCGTTTTGGTTCCCACCACCATACTGGCATTTCAGCACCACAAAACTTTTTCCAAAAGATTGAAAGAACTGCCGGTGAAAGTTGACTATCTCAACCGCTTCCGTTCGACCAAAGACCGAAAAAGAATCTTAGAAGAACTTCAGCAAGGAAAAATAGACATATTGATCGGTACCCACCAACTGGTGAACAAAAGTGTCAAGTTTAGGGATTTGGGCCTACTCATTGTTGACGAAGAACAAAAATTTGGTGTAGCAGTCAAAGAAAAATTGCGAGAACTCAAAACCAATGTTGACGTTTTGACCCTTACCGCCACTCCTATCCCCCGAACTTTACAATTCAGTTTGATGGCTGCCAGAGACCTTTCGGTCATTGCCACTCCACCCCCCAATCGCTACCCCATTGAGAGCGAAGTCGTTCGTTTCAGTGAGACCCTCATAAGGGATGCCATTCGTTATGAATTGCAAAGAGGAGGCCAAATCTACTTTATTCACAATCGGGTAGAGAATATTCAGGAAGTTGCAGGAATGGTACAGCGACTGATCCCCGATGCGCGAATTGCGGTTGGTCATGGACAAATGGAAGGCAACCGATTGGAAAAAACCTTGCTCGGTTTTATGGAAGGACAAGCCGATATATTGATTGCTACAACCATTGTGGAAAACGGATTGGATGTTCCCAATGCCAATACCATTTTCATCAATAACGCTCAGAGTTTTGGACTCAGCGATCTACATCAAATGAGAGGAAGAGTAGGCCGAAGCAATAAAAAAGGCTTTTGTTATTTTATCACTCCACCACTGAGTGCCATGGCCTCAGATGCTCAAAAAAGAATCAATGCCATTTCCCAATTTTCGGAATTGGGAGCCGGAATTCAAATCGCCATGAAAGACCTTGAAATTAGAGGAGCCGGTGATCTGCTGGGAGGAGAACAAAGTGGTTTTATCAATGAAATAGGCTTTGAAACCTATCAGAAAATTTTGGAAGAAGCCATTGAAGAGTTGAAAGAAAATGAGTTCAAAACCCTATTCAAAGATGAAAAAAAGTCAAAGGAGAAAAACTATGTCAAAGAAGTACAAATTGACACAGATTTTGAAATTTTATTTCCAGATGAATATATAAATGTAGTAAATGAGCGATTGATTCTCTACAACGAATTAAGCGCCATAAAGGACGAAGAAGCTTTGAAGGGCTTCAAAAAAAATCTGGAAGATCGCTTTGGGAAAATTCCTCCGAAAGGAGAGGAACTTTTGAGTACACTTCGACTCAAATGGCTTGCTTCTAAAATGGGATTGGAACGACTCATCATTAAAAACAAAAAATGTGTGGGTTACTTTTTGTCTGATCAGCAGAGTGATTTCTACCAAAGTCCCCTCTTTAATCAAATACTGCTTGGGGTTCAAAAACAGCCCAAAAAATACAGTATGAAAGAAAACCAAACCCGAAACGGCTTGCGACTTTTATTGGTTTTGGATCAGGTGCATACCGTAGAAAATCTACTGGATCAACTCAATAACTTAGTTGGTAATTAAAGGGATTTAAGGTTTTTGATCACCTCAAAAGCCACGTTGACCGAATCTTCATCCATCAGTATGGTAAATTCATTGGAAGTAGAAATAACTTCATTGATGTTGACCCCCTCCCAAGAAAGTCTTTGAAAAATAAAATAGTAAATCCCTGGGATTTTTACATTGTCATTGGGCAGTTTGACCGTGATGGCAGATAGGCTATCGATTTTGTCAATGCAAATTTCGTCACGGAATAAATCTTCAATCAAAGGAGCGATGTTGCTGCTGACCACAATATTTGATTCTCCTACCCCTCTAGAAGAGGTGTAGAAAATATCTTTTTTGTCTTTGATGGCGCTGAGGAACTCTGCCTGCGCCAGCAACAGGGTTTCGGAAAGCTTAAAGCAATAGTCGGTAAGAGAAGACCGTACAGTGATATCTCCCAGGTTTCTCAAGACATTGACAATCTTGTGGGTAGAAAGGAACTCCTCATTGTCTGAGATTCGTTTTAATGCCATCACGATGGCTCCACTTCTGGCAGGCTTACGCAATGCCTTTTCAATTTCGGGCTGAATCTCTCTTGCCAATGAGGTCAAGTTGATAATGCCCTGTGACAAGGCCGTGGACAAATAAGGCTTTGTCTTGACGTATTCCGATACTTGTGAAGCAATGGTTTTCAATGGAATATGTTTTATTTTTTTGCAAAGTTAATAATATTAAACATAATGTTTGTTTTACAACATTTCAACCAAAGGGGTAAAAAGCGTCTGTTATGTGGTTTTGCTCCCAATGGGTCCCATCGAAGACATAGGTAATCAGGTCAAAACGCACCTCGACATCCAGCTCTCTTGACTGAACAAAATGATCAACGGCCTCAACCAATAATTTAATTTTTTTGGGCGATACGGCCTGATCCGGTGAAAGTACAAAGCCAATGGTACGAGCTTTGACCTCTACAGCAACCAATGTATTTTCTTTTTGGACGATTAAATCCACCTCTGCCTTGAGGTAGCGATAATTCTTAGCCAAAAGGGTATATCCCGAATTTTGTAAATAAGATGCGGCGAGCTTTTCTGCCTTTTTTCCTAGATCGTGGGCTTTTGTCATGGTAAAATGGGCTTTGTTATAAGTTAAAATAAAATTCCATGCCGGGCAATAAAATCCTTATTTTTGCCAAAAAATGTGCATGTCCTCGCAGCCAAAAAGATATACTGTTACTGCTGCTTTACCCTATACCAACGGTCCTATCCATATTGGCCATCTGGCAGGGGTTTATGTTCCAGCTGATATATATGTTCGCTATCTCAGACTGAGAAAAAAGGATGTAGCCTTTATTTGTGGGAGTGATGAACATGGTGTAGCGATAGCCATCAAGGCCAAAAAAGAAGGAAAAACACCTCAAGAAGTGATCGATCATTACGATCAAATCATCCGCAAGGCTTTTGACGGTTTTGGGATTTCATTTGACAATTACTCCCGCACTTCAAGAGCCATACACCACCAAACAGCGGGAGAAATTTTTAAACAATTAGATGAACAGGATCAATTTTTGGTCAAAGAAACCGAGCAACTGTATGATCCAGAAGCCAATACCTTTTTGGCCGACCGCTTTGTCACTGGAACTTGTCCCGTTTGTCAAAACACAGAAGCCTATGGTGATCAGTGCGAATCCTGTGGAAGCTCGCTCAATGCAACCGATCTCATAAAACCCAAGTCCACCCTTTCGGGCAGTATTCCCGAATTTAAAAAAACAAAGCATTGGTTTCTACCCCTCGACCAACACGAAGCCTTTATTGAAGAATGGATACTGAAAGGGCATAAAAAAGATTGGAAACCCAATGTTTACGGGCAAGTCAAATCATGGATCGACAATGGTTTACAGGCTCGCGCAGTTACCCGTGACTTGGATTGGGGCATCCCTGTACCGGTCGAAGGAGGGGCTGGAAAAGTACTCTATGTTTGGTTTGATGCTCCCATTGGCTATATCTCCTCTACCAAGGAATGGGCACAAAAGAAAAATATCGATTGGGAACCCTATTGGAAATCTGAAGATACCCAATTGGTTCACTTTATCGGAAAAGACAATATTGTTTTTCATTGTATTATTTTCCCCATTATACTTAAAAATACGGGGACATATATTCTTCCCGAAAATGTTCCAGCCAATGAATTCCTCAACTTAGAAGGCAATAAAATTTCCACCTCCAAAAATTGGGCAGTGTGGTTGCATGAATATTTGGAAGATTTCCCAGACAAACAGGATGTATTGCGATATGTGTTGACCGCCAATGCTCCAGAAACAAAAGACAACGATTTTACGTGGAAAGAATTCCAAACCCGAAACAACAGTGAGTTGGTCGCCATCTTTGGTAACTTTATCAATCGGGTAATGGTACTCACCCAAAAATACTACGATGGAAAAGTTCCTTCCTTGGGCCAGTTGAATGATGCAGACCAAGCAGCATTGTCAAAACTCAAAGAATTTCCATCTCTGATGGAAAAGCAAATCGAGCATTACCATTTTAGAGCCTACAGTCAAGAAGTGATGAATTTGGCACGATTGGGCAACAAGTACTTGGCAGAACAAGAGCCTTGGAAATTGATTAAGACCGATCCAGAACGGGTAGAAACCATCATGTTCACAGCACTTCAAATCGCTGCCGGACTAAGTATCCTCAGCGAACCCCTGCTCCCGTTTACTTCCCGAAAAATGATGGATATGCTCCATTTCAATGCTTCTTGGGAAGATGTAAGTGGAAATAATTTTCTTCTTGCCCCAGGACATCTTCTCGAAAAACCCCAATTGCTCTTTGAAAAAATTGAGGAGGAGGTCATTGAAAAACAATTGCAAAAATTAAAGAATAACCTAGCCCATGAAAACGAAAAAAATGATGTGGAGGAGGCACCCAAAGAGATGATTTCTTTCGATGATTTTACAAAATTGGATCTCAAGACGGGAACCATACTCGAAGCCGAAAAAATGGCTAAGACCAAAAAACTTTTGGTCTTAAAAGTTGACTTAGGTCACGAACAAAGGACAATTGTTTCCGGAATTGCAGAGAGTTATCAGGCCGAAGAGGTGGTGGGTAAAAAGGTTACGGTTTTGACCAACCTACAGCCTCGAACCATCCGTGGTGTGCAAAGTCAAGGAATGCTATTGATGGCAGAGGATGGAGAAGGACGATTGATTTTTATTTCCCCAGAAGACGACAACACCCCCAGCGGTTTGATCATCAGCTAAATCCACCCTGTGATAGCTGTTGCCTTTGATCCCATTTATGTATTGCCCCTTCCTGAAAACCACAGGTTTCCTATGGAAAAATACGACCTACTGCCCAAGCAATTGATGCACGAGGGCACTTGTGAACCCAAAGATTTTTTTTCACCTCAAGCCCTTGATGAAGAGATCGTAACAGTCGTTCACCAAAAGGAATATGTGGATCGTCTGATGCGAATGGAACTCAGCCGTTCTGAAATCAGAAAAATAGGGTTTCCTGTTTCCCAACAATTGGTAGAAAGAGAATTTATCATTGCCGGAGGCACTGTCGAAGGGGCATTGAAATCTCTTCAATCGGGCATCTCATTCAATATCGCCGGAGGTACACATCATGCGTATTCAACCCACGGCGAGGCTTTTTGTATGCTGAATGACCAAGCCATTGCCGCCCGATATTTATTAGATCGCCAACATGCCCAAAAAATTTTGATCATCGATTTGGATGTCCACCAAGGCAATGGAACAGCAGAAATTTTCAAGAATGAAGATCGGGTATTTACTTTTTCGATGCACGGCCAAAAAAACTATCCATTTAGAAAAGAACAAAGCGATTGGGACATTCCGCTGGAAGACAAAACAGGAGACGAACAATATCTGAATGTATTGAACGATTCGCTTCCACAACTTTTTGAGCAAGTAGATCCCGACTTCGTATTTTATCTATCGGGTGTGGATGTAGTGGCCACAGATCGATTGGGCCGGTTGGGCATGAGTCTAGAAGGCTGTAAACAAAGAGATGAACAGGTATTGGAATTTTGCCACAGACGTTCTCTCCCCATTCAGTGTAGTATGGGTGGTGGTTATTCTAAAGACATCAAACTGATCATAGAAGCACATGCGAACACCTACCGTGTCGCACAACGGATTTTTTAACGCCAGGTTTGACTTTTCATATTGAGAGTTGCCACAACAATGTCTTTTCGGCTAATTTGCCCGACCAATTGGTTTTTATCCAAGACAGGAAAACGTCTTCTGGTGGTTTTAAAAAACATTGACGCCGCTTCAAAAATAGTCTTATTAGCATCGATGGTATCCACCTCATTGGTCATAAAGTGGGCCACGGTTTTGTCGAGAATGGGTAAATTAAAATACCGACTATCTGAAATTTCTTTCATGCAGTCAGCTTCGGAAATTACCCCAATCAATTTCCCAGCATCATCTACCACTGGACCTCCAGAAATACGGTATTTGATGAATTTTTGCATGACTTCATGGATGGATTGGTTCTGTTTAAAAACCACCAAATCCCGTGTCATGATATCAGACACCAATAAAGTTTTGTTTGATGTTTTGGAGCGGGTCGCTCTTTGTCCCTGAAAGCTTTTAATCGGCATAACTCATTGTTTTTGTGTTTATTAAGATAGTGATTTTTAAAATATCATTTAATAGTTTTGAAAACTATCTTTGTAAAAGATCAAACAAAAACCAAGGAGCAATGAAAAAAATTGGAATATTGGGAGGTGGATGGTTGGGCTTAGCCCTAGCCCTAGAGGCTCAAAAAAAGGGGCATCAGGCCAAGGTAACATCGACATCTGAGGAAAGGGCAAAACAGCTTATTGATAAAGGATTAAACGCACAATTCCTCAAGCTAACCGAATCTACTGTCATGGGGGCCCTCGATTTTTTTAAAGATATTGACACGCTGTTCATCACCATCCCTCCAGGTCTGAGGAAAAATCCCCAACGCAATTATGTCGCCTTAGTAGAGCAAATCATTGAAAAAGTCGAAGCTTATAAAATTCAAAGGGTATTATTCACAAGCAGTACTTCCGTTTATGGTTTTCAAAAAGGGATCATGACCGAAACAAGTGAATTATTGGGGGATAGCCCTTCGGCACAACAAATCATCAAAGTGGAACAAAAGCTGTTAAACAACAAAAATTTTCAAAGTTGTATCGTTCGACTGGGGGGCTTGATAGGACCTGATCGACATCCTATTTTCACCTTGAGCGGAAAAAAAAATCTCCCCAACCCTCTTTCTCCAATCAATTTTATCCATCAAAAAGATGCGGTGGCCATTCTGCTGAATCTATTCGAAAATTGGAACGAAAATAAAATCTATAATGCCGTAACGCCCTATCATCCAAGCCGAGAAGCCTATTACTCACAGATGGCAGAAATCGCACAGCTCCCTCCACCAAGCTTTGAAAAAAAAGGAACCACAAGAGGTTTTGTCAGCTCCGAAAAAGTATGTTCTGAACTGCATTATATATTTAAAGTGAAAAACTTGTTAATATTAAATTAGAGCATAATTCTTAAGACGCTTCAATTCTGTTTAAGTTTACAAAAATCAAAATTTTGTCTGCTTCTTCAGAATACATTACAGTACTAAAAAAAATCCTTACTCTGCTCAAGAATTCAAAGCTAGAGTATTTAAAAGCTTCTGATGAGTCAAATCTTTCCAAAGACAAACGATATTTCAACTTACAATCTACCTATAGAAATCGTTATTTCCAGGACGTAACCCAATTGTTGAGAACCCTGAATGTGGAGGTAGAAAATCTGGTTATCCATCGGCTCAACTTTGAACAAATGGTCATTTCTTCCATCAAGAAAACCAATCACACCCACTTGCACAAATCTGTAGAATACGACCAAAAACTTCTGGCATTATACGATGATGCATTGACCCTTCAACCAGGAGCCTTATTTTTGAAAAACCAAAAAGAGAAAATTTCTGAATCTGTAACCGAAGGGATTTATTTTCTCGAAAATGCGGGTTTCGTTTTTGAGTCTTGAGAAACAGGATTAACCATTCTCAAACTGTCCAATTCTATTTTATTATCCTCTGCCATACTAATCATCCGCTTTAATAGAACGTTGTACTCTAGATAGAGTTCATCCAATGACTGATTGAGCTTTTCATTTTGTTTATTGGCCGCATAAAAATGACACTTGATGATTTGGGTTTGAATCACTTTTATTCTGCTGTAGATGGGAAATTTATTAAAATCTTCGGGAAAAGGCTCTTTTAATAGAGAACTGGTAGTTTTATAGAGTTCGGAGATAAAGGTCATTATTTCGGCTGTATTGAGCAAAGTGATGTCCTCCACCGCATCTTTGAATTTTATGAATTGTACCCATTGATCAATTTTATTTTCCTCGATAAACTCGGGCGTGAGTTGGGTGAGTTGGGTAGCCTGACTGGGAGCATCAACCTTCAATTTCTTCTCCTTTTTATCAACGACTTGTTTGTTTTCAGGTTTTTTTTCTGTGCAAGAAAAAAGAAAAATAGTCATCAGACCTAAAGAAAAGTAACGGAGCATGAATAAAAAATTTAAATACCTATAGTGGTTTGCTTGATTAAAAGTACAGCAAAGAAAATGATTTGCAAAAGATACAACTGATGAGGGAACCAACCCTCAATCGATACCTTAAAATAGTGAAATACAGATTGTAAAAAAAGAGCCACGGCTGCCCAACCGATATAGTTTTGAAGCGGCGCTTCACCCCCATCAAAAGCCCAAAAATCCAATACCGGAGCTATGGGTTCGATCAATAGGTCAAGAAAAATCATCAAACCAACGCCAATGATGATTCGCATAAAGGTGTTCTGATAAAACTGCTGGGCTATGGCTCCCGTAATGATGGTCAGAAGTGCCCAGTTGACTCCTATAAGCAGGGGAACTCCCAAAATCTTGTACCCCAGTGCATTTCCGTATTGGTAATCTCCAAAAATCCAACCCCATTGCACACCCAAAATTTCGGTAATCATGCCGGTAAAAAAACCCAAAATGACCAAGTGAAAAAACCACTTATGCCCATTACAATTGATCAGTAACAGTACAAAATTGATCGACAAATTGAGGGGAGTGGCCGAGATGAACCATTCTGAATTACCGTAAAGTATGCCCAAAATTCCACTAAGGTGAAATAACCAAATGATGGCAATGGAAACATTTTCACTGTTTAATTTGATTGGAATCATCTCTGGCTTTAGGGTATTAGATCTGTAGCAATTTTGGCAGAGAGCAAACACAGTGGAATACCCCCACCGGGATGCACACTACCGCCACAAAAATATAAATTTTTGATTTTGGAACTGAAATTGGGATGCCTCAGAAAAGCAGCCATTTTATCGTTGCTAGAACTGCCGTAGAGAGCCCCCAAATGTGAGGATGTTTTTTGTTCAATCATCGGAGGGGTCAAAACCTCTTCTTCTTGAATCAGAGAGTCCATATCTACTTTGAGCATGCGATTGAGTTTGGCGATTGTTTTCTCTCTCAATTCATTCTTAATCAGGTTCCAATCTTGACCGTGATCTGCAGGAGTATTGATCATCACAAACCAGTTTTCTCCTCCTTTGGGGGCGTCTGAAGGAACATCTTTGGAGGTGATGTTGACATAGACCGTAAAATCTTCGCTGGATATTTTTTGATTAAAAATGGCTTCAAATTCTGCTTTATAATCTAGAGAAAAAAAGATGTTGTGCAAATCGAGTTGATCAAAAATCTTATTGATGCCCCAATAAAAAATGACTGCCGAACTGGAACGTTCTTGACTTAAAATCCTTTGGGGAGCTTTGGTGCCTTTGAGGAGGTTTTTATAGGTGGGGAAAACATCCATATTGGATAGTACAATATCGGCCAAGAGGGTTTGATTTTTCGTTTCGACCCCTACGGCCTTTCCATTTTCGACAAGGATTTGATTGACTTTTTCTCCCAAGTGAAAACTAATGCCTTTTCTTTTGGCCAATTCAAAAAGAGATCGGGTAATTTGTTCCATTCCACCATCGGGTACAAAGGTTCCATACTCTTGTTCCAAGTGCTGAACCAAAGTCATAATACCAGGGGTTTGATAGGGAGAGGAGCCGTTGTAGGTGGCATAACGATCATACATTTGTACCAAATGAGGTTCTTTTAGCTGAGCCGCATTGACCGTATGGAGGTTTTGATTGATTTCATAAAGGCTTAGGTTGAGTAGGGCCTTAATGGTTTTTACCGACAAAAAACCTTTGAACTTATGAAGAGATTGCTCCAAAAACAGAGGAGCGGTTAAATCAAATTTTCTCTTAGCGCGTTTGAGGTATTTTTCCAATACGGCGGCTTTTACACCCAATTTGTTTTGAACTTCTTCCAGAAAAAGTTTCGAGTCAGCATAGGCGGTAAGTTGGGTTTGATCCTCCCAAAAATATTTACAGGCGATCTTTTTCTTTTGATAAGTAAAAAAATCGTTGGCTTTCTCACCATGAAGTTCGAACAATTCGGTGACGTACTGCGGCATGGTAAACAAGGAGGGGCCAGCATCGAAGCGATAGTCCCCCAAAGAGAAAGCGCTGAGTTTCCCTCCAGGGTAGTCATTGGCTTCGAATACAGTTACTGAATAGCCCTTTTTAGACAAACGCAAAGCCGCTGCAATACCGCCAATTCCGGCTCCTATGACCACTGCAGTTTTCATTTTATGAGGGAATTTGGCTTGATGAATCCGGTATCAGACAGAACGTGAAAACGGGCAAAGAGGTCTTCGCTATACCACTGCTGACTTCTGGTTTTTTTAATGATTTTTGCGTGGGTTTGATCGCGGTAGGCAAATTTTTTAACGGCCTCGAAACTGTCCCAAAGACTGAGGGTCGCTTGTTGAACAAAAGGCCACTCTCCAATCCCTTTGAAATACTGAACACCTGCGGCATTTTCTATGGCTGCACTGGCAGAAGGAACTGATTTCCAAAAGGCAATGAGTCGAGATGGTCTGAGGGTGGCACGGGTGATGACCGCAACTGGTAGTTTGGAATCAATGGTCACTGGCTTATGTTCGGTAAAAGGATTTTGACCACTCCACAAGCCATGGCTTTTGACGGGCAACATCTTAAGGGTTCGAATAGAAGACGATTTTTGGTAGTAAGTTTGAAGAAGTGCATTGTCCTTCAAAAAATCATCCGCCGATTTTTGACTGTCCCATACTCCCAAAAAGGCATATGTACCAAAATCTGGCCACAGACTAAAGCCATTCCCTCCTCCAGTTCCCATGAGTTTAAAGAACCTAAGCCCTTTTTTTTGTTGAAGTTTTGATGGCGCAAGACCCATTTGGGCGAAAGCCCAGCGTTTATTTTTTTGAAATTTGAAAAATGTAATGGTCGTCAATCCCTCCATCTAAATCATAATCATCCTACATTACTAAATTAGGAAAAAACTGTGAAAAAGTGAGAAAAATTAGGGGTTAAAAAAAACGCCTCTGCTAGGATTTTAGAATTTGACTTTAGGAGATAGTAGTTGCAAAGGCGTTAATAAACCAAATTGAATTTAAACTGTTTAAATATATATAAAAAAACTTTAACAAAAAAAGCTTAAACAAAAAAAATATAAATATTGTTCCATTAAACCCCTCCTTTTAAAATTTTAAAATTGATTATATTTGTTTACTATATTTATAAACTATGTCTCCTTCTTTTGTAGCATTTGTGGTTGTTGTCACTATAGCTGGTGTAATGATCGGTATTTTTATCGATCTTTCTAAAAAATAATCGGCGTTGAAATCTCCAATTATTTTTGATAAATTTATTTATCTGCTCATCATTGCCAATGTAGCAGCCATGATCATGGAATCTCACGTTTCGATTCGAAATGTTTATGGTGAAGCCTTTAGTCTTTTTGAGGCTTTCTCGATTTATATTTTCTCTTTCGAGTATTTATATCGCATCCGACTGGCCTATATGAACAATCGAATGAAAGGGGTTTCAAAATATGTGTTCAGCACCTTTGGATTGATCGACTTGATTTCCATCTTACCTTTCTACCTCAATCAATTTATAAAGGTGGACGGAAGATTCCTCAGAATTCTACGATTGTTCCGCCTGACTCGTATTTTTAAGTTGGGACGTGACAGCAGTTCTCTTAGGTTATTTGTCAAAGCTTTAAAGGGTGTACAAAACGAATTGAAATTTACCCTTTTTCTTTCTGCACTGGCTATTTTGTTTTCTGCTTCTGCCATTTACTATCTTGAGAATGAGGCTCAACCAGATAAGTTTTCTAGCATCACAGAGTCCATTTGGTGGGCAACGGTTTCTCTTGCTACGGTGGGGTATGGAGACGTTTATCCTGTAACCGTTGGCGGTAAGATTTTTGCTTCTATCATTTCGTTGATTGGGATCGGTATAGTGGCGATTCCCACGGGGATCATTTCGGCCTCTTTTGTTGAAGAAATCAATGCCGTCAGAAGGGGAGAAAAGTAATTCCACTCTTCGGACTTCCTTTCATAAATAAATTTCACTAATCGTAGAAGGATTTATGAACTCATTATCTAATAAAACATTAAGTTATTGATAGCTTTGCAATGGTATGAAAAAGAGCATAAGTGTCATCGGTTCCGGTTTTTCTTCTTTGTCTGCAGCCTGTTATTTGGCACAGTTGGGACATCAAGTCGAAATTTTTGAAAAAAATAGCACGCCAGGAGGGCGAGCGCGTCAATTGAAAAGAGACGGATTTGTTTTTGATATTGGCCCTTCCTGGTATTGGATGCCGGATGTCTTCGAAAAGTTTTTTGGAGATTTTGGAAAGAAAGTCAGTGATTATTATCAGCTGGAACGATTGGACCCTGGGTATCAAGTTTACTTTGGTCAAAATGACTCTATATTGATTGGAGATTCCTTGGAAAAAATCTACAAAGCTTTCGAAGTAGAGGAAAAAGGAAGTGCTGCTCAGCTTAAAAAATTTATTGAGAAGGCCGCCGATAATTATAAAATTGCCATAGATGAATTGGTCTATCGGCCAGGGGTTTCGCCTTTGGAATTGGTCACACCAGATACCATCAAGAAGTTGGGTTACTTTTTTTCGAATGTAAAAAGGGAAGTGACCCGATCGTTCAAAAACCCTAAACTGGCACAAATCCTTCAGTTTCCCGTCTTGTTTTTGGGGGCCAAACCCGAAGACACACCCGCCTTTTACAACTTCATGAATTTTGCGGATTTTGGGCTCGGGACTTGGCATCCCAAAGATGGAATGTATAGCATCGTAAAGGGTATGGTTCAACTGGCCGAAAGTCTGGGAGTTAAAATTCACCTTGACAGTCCTGTGGAGAAAATTCTTATGGAAAATAAAAAAGCCGTAGGGATCAAGATCAAAGGAAAAGATATCATGTCGGATATCGTTTTGAGCGGAGCCGACTATCACCATACCGAAACGCTACTACCCAAAAATTTTAGAGCCTACAGTGAAGCCTATTGGGATAAAAAAACTTTCGCTCCCTCTTCCCTGCTCTTTTATGTGGGATTGAATAAAAAGGTGAAAAATGTCTCTCACCACACCTTGTTTTTTGACGTGGATTTCGACATTCATGCCGAAACCATTTACGACACTGCACAGTGGCCAAAGGAGCCCCTTTTTTACGCCAATTTCCCATCCATTTCCGACCCTGATATGGCTCCTAAAGGAAAAGAAGCCTGTTTTCTTTTAATTCCCATCGCACCGGGATTAGAAGACACAGAAACACTGAGGAATCGTTATTTTGACATTGTCATGGAGCGATTGGAAAAACTAACCGACCAAAGTTTAAAAGACGATATTCTGTTTAGAGAATCTTTTTGTGTCAATGATTTTATTTCAGTGTACAACTCTTATAAAGGAAACGCCTATGGCATGGCCAACACGTTGTTACAAACAGCTTTCTTGAGGCCTAAATTGAAAAGTAAAAAAGTAAAAAATCTATTTTTTACAGGACAATTGACCGTCCCCGGCCCTGGTGTTCCTCCTGCATTGATCTCTGGAAAACTCGTAGCAGGTTTGATTGGAAAAGCTTAAAACCACCAATAAATAAAGACAAATTCATCCTCTTTGACTTGGATTATACTGTCTAATTTTTTGATATTGACCCCAACTGTTGCTTCGTATTCAACCAATTGCTCAGAGATCTGCTCCCACAATCCCAAGCGCTTAAAAAGATTGTATTTCAAATATTTCTCTTTTTGAAAATATTTTCGGTGTTTTACCCAAAAGTCGGTGTCGTACAAGTCAATGTTTTCCAACTCAAAAATCCACTTATTGGCTATCTGGGCTTCGAACTGGTCAACATAAACTTTCTCTTCTCGGTCTGTGTTGAGCATTAAGTATTTTAGGTCCGTTCCGTCATAGGTGTTGTTGACAAACCGTCCTACTTCTGAACCCAAAAATCTAAAAGTTCCATCCAGTTTAATGGCTTCATATACTACCCTTGGCGGATTGAAGGGATTGTAGTTATTGTAAAAGGAAAGAGGAGAATAAGGGAGCCCATCGGACTCATCAGTAAATAAGAAAACACTGTCTCTGTTTTGATCCCATTGTTCGTATAATTTGTTGTATAACATTCGGATCCATTGATTTTCTTCGATATATATTTGGGTGTATTCTCGAATATCGACCATTTCATCCCTAAGACCAATTAGGTTATCGACATTGGACTCTCTGTCTCCAAATTCTTCCCCTTGTCTTTCTACTCCAAAAGAAACTAATACCCCAAAAAATACAATAAGGAATTCTACAAAGCCTTTTTTGATTCGATCATAAAAGTCTTGCAGAGAAAATCGGTCTCCCAATGTAATAATCCGCAACAACCAGTTGAGTTGTTCCTTCTTTATCCCTTTTTCATTCTCTTTTTTCTCAAAATTGTCATCCATGGGAAATTATTTTTCTAAATATATTGAATATAAAATGGATTTATGAATTAATCAATCTTTGTTCTTGAAATTTACTTTAGGATCGAAAATTTCTCTGATGATTTTAAATAAAGTTATTTCAAAGCGATCTAAATTTTCTGGATTAAGAGCTTGGTCTTGATTATTTCCATGAGAAAAAGACATAAAATACTGGGGTAGATTTCTGAAAGAAATAATCCCAGCCGCTGATTTTTGATGTTTGGACAAAAGGGGTTTTTGAACATATGAATAAAGTAGAATCTGAAATAAATAGGCAAAATCTGTCTGCTCGTCAAAAACGTCCCAATGGGTTAACTTGAGCTGTTTGGGTTGAATCATTCCAGTTTTGTAATCGATGATTCTAAGGGTGTCGTTGTATCGGTCGATTCGATCAACTACACCGATCAATTTGACAGGGAAGTCGAATCCAGGGAGTTGAACACTTTCCTCAAATCGATGTTCTAGGTGGAGTATTTTGATCTGATTGCCTTCCCTAACAGAATTTTCTTCCATGGCTAAAAAATCTAAAATAGACTTTTTCAACACTTCAAAAATAATGTGGTTGCGGCCTGTTTTCTGATGGGTACCGTGATAAATGGCTTGGTAACGTTCCTCCATCAGCGGCAGTAAACGTCCCTTCATTTGCTTAAAATCAGCAGCTGTAAGCGTTTTGTTTAGGTAAGGCAGGTAGAGTTGCTCAACCACCTCGTGTACCAAATTTCCCTTGTCCATAGGATTGATCGTGGACTCCATGGTAGTTTTTTCTCTGATTTTTAGCACCCTTTGGTAATAAAATTCCAATGGATTCCTCATGTAGAGAGAAAGTGAGGAAGGGGAAAATCCTTTTTCGGCAATGGCACGTAAACGCTTCTGAATGTTTTCGGTTTTTTGGATATAGAAATCAAAACTAGATGGGGTTTTGTAATTGAAAACCAATTGTTTTTCTTGGATTTGGTGAGCCGTTTGTTGTTGGAATTTTAATTGATACAAAAAGCGGCTCATTTCACCAGAATTTAATCCATCACTTTGGGTGTTGTAGAGTAAATAAACTCTTTTGGCCCGCTGAAGAAGTCGATAAAAATGATAAGTATAAATGGCATCATTTTCCAAAAAGGTGGGCAAATTGAATTTTTTCTTTAGATCGAAAGGCAGAAAAGATGTATTTTTTTTTCCCGAAGGTAAAATGCCCTCATTGAGGTTGGTAATTATCAAATTGTCAAAATCCAACAAACGGGTTTCCAGTAAACCCATAAACTGAATGCCTTCCAATGGTTCTCCTAGGAAATCGATTTTTTCCCCTTTGACAAGCGTTCTGAAAACCAAAAGTAATAAGGGAAGGTTTTCAATGAAAGTATGTTTTTGATGCATGGCTTCCAACTGATTAAAAAGAGCTTTGAATTTTTGAAAATAGGCCAAATGAAGTGCAGCATCGGTCTCATTGGTTTGTTCCAGAAAATCAATATAGAAATCACAAATACGTATCAAACGTAGCAGAAAGCTGGCAATGGAATCAACTGGAGCAAAAAAGCAATGGTTAATGGCCTGAATATTGTCCAATGTATAGAGCTTATTTTGAGAAAAACGAAATAAATTTTTGGCCTCAATCTCTTTCAAATAGTTCTCTATATTTAAGTCTTGAGATTGGAGCAACGAAAGGCACCAAGGGGCGGACAACAAACTTTTAAAATTTTTATAAAAAAAAGATCCCTTCTTGGTGTTGAGGTGCAACTGAAAAAACAATTCGAAAAAATCGGCGGTAGGGGTCTCTTTGAAGGGATATCCCATAGTGACGTTCCAAGTCAAAGCAGTGTCATCGATGGCAGAAAGTGCGGGGGTCAACAAAGTTTCATTCCCCAAAACAACGGCGGTTTTTTCTTGGGGATAATCCGTTGCCAATTGAGCCGCTAATTGGGCCGCATATTTGGCTTGTGCAACATTTTTACTCACACCGATGAGTTCAATATTTTTGGGCTGGGTATAGTTTTTTTGAAATGAAGTCGGTTGGGCACGTAGGGATTTCCAGTCTCTATGATACTTTCGGATGAATTTCCCTGCGGCATGAACTTTGTCTTTAAAGAAATGCTGGTCGATATCCCAACAGGCTTTTCCCTTATTTCTGGAAATAAACTCTTGAATGATTTGAGCCTCAGATTCATTGAGAGCATTGAAGCCAACAAAATAATGGAATTTATTCGTTTGATTGAGATAAAATTCCAAGTTGGCAACCGCCTCCCTGAAAATCAACCCTAGTGTAGCTTGCTGTTTTTGTTGAAGTCTCTGACTAAAACATTCATAGAGTGCGGGCATAAGTCTCCAAAATTCCAGATGATTTTGGATGAGATTACTCTGACCTTCGTTTTGGGCCCATTGGGTCATTTCCTGAAGTGAAAATTGAAAGTCAAAGAAGGTTTTGACATCGACCAAATGGGCGTCCATCTCGTTGAAGTCGGATAAAATTACTGAGGCCCAACCTAAAAATTGATCGAATGAGTCCCGCTGTTTTTCATCAGAAACCTCTTGATATGCCGCATAAAATTCAAAAATCAAATCTACTGGAGCTGCCTTTTTTAAGCCGGAAAGTTCCTCGACAAAATTTTCGATGCTTACGATTTCGGGAGCAAAAGCAGGTTTTTGAATTTGACGAGCCAATGCATTTTTCAAAAATAAACTTGCCCGGCGACTGGGCACGACAATTTTGACGGATTCAAAAGGATATTTTGAATTGATAATTTCTTCTGCTATTTCGTCAAGAAAAGTTTTCATCGGCATTTTTGGATCTTGGGGTGGAACATCATGCTACTGTTTTTACTAAGGTCTTTTTTCCGATATAAACCAAAAAGCATTTTGATTTTTCAAGGGTCATCTCCTCCAACACTTGAGCATAGTGTTTGATTTGGGTGGAGTGTCTAGGGTATTCTTTTCCAGTTTTGTAATCAATAATTACCCAACCGTTCTTGTTTTTCACCACCCGATCGGGGCGAATAAAGGATTTTTGGGGTATCAATATATCCTTTTCATTATAGACTTCAATGTCCTCCTGATAGAAGGGTGACAGTTGTGGATGATTCACAATATCATTTACCATTTGTAAATAGTAGTCGTATTCATCTTTATTGATCTTTCCAGAATGAAGGGCATCGGTCACCACAGCCGATGTGTCCATAGTACTAGATACTTCCGCCAATAAATCGTGAACCAACAGGCCTTCTTTTCGGGCGATCGTGGCCGATTCGTCGTGCTTTGCGTGCATTTGTACCCAAAGTCTTTTTTGCCAATTGGGCTGAAATTTGAAATCGGGTCGAAAGGCTTTTATGGGGGACTCATTATCAACCCTCACTACATTGTCGGCAGTACCCCATTCAAAAGGTCGCTCTGTTTCAGGGGTTTGGTTTTGACTTCTTACAAAATGGTTGAGCAAAGTGGCATAGCTTTTATCTACAGGAGTGCTCTCTTCCTCTATAGTGCAAATCAAGTGCATTTGGGAAACCGCTCGGGTCAATGCCACATAAAAGGTGTTGAGCGCGTCTCCCCGCTCTGCCAAAAGCTGCTGTTCATAAAATGTAGTGGCTTCGGCACCCAAGTATTTTAATTTATTTGAAAAATGGATTCTTCCCCAACCAAAAGTAGTTTCAAAATGGTTTTTGATGGGGTACCACACTTTTTGACTTCGTGAGGAAATCAATTCTTCTGAGGCAAAAGGGAGGACTACCACAGGAAACTCCAGTCCCTTAGCCTTATGAATGGTTAATATTTTGACCGCATCGGTACCTTCAGGGATAACAATTTTTTGATCCTTTCCCTTTTGTTCCCAATAATGAAGGTAGCTCAAAAAGCTTCCTTCGTCTTGGGCACTGAACTCAAACACATCATCCAAAAAGGCGTTCAAATGAGCCTCCATATTTTCGATCAATTGGAATGCAGCAATGGCATACTCAATAGCGTTATAAAGCGATTTTTTGGAAAAAAGCTGAAAATCAAATGAAAGGTCAAATTGCTTTTTTATTTCTTTTTCAAAGGCAAAAATGGGAAGAAAGATGGATGAACTAAGGCTTTGATCCAAATCCATTGTAGTCCCCTTGTTATGGTACAAAAATTCGATGATATTTTTTCTTTGTTCCTCATCATCGGGATCAACAACAATACGAATGAGTGCGATGAGGAAATTGACCTTTAAAGAACTTCCCAGCGACAACGACTCTGAGGAAATCAGAGGGATGTCCTCGGTCTGAAGTGCTTCGGCCATCTGGACAGCTTGTTCCTTTTTTCTGACCAATACAGCCATTTCTTTCCATAAAAAACCATTGGATCGTGCTACATTGAGTGAGATAATGGTTTGTTCTTGATAGTGCGGTATAGTGTTTTCTTTTTTTCTACCTTTTTCAATAAAACGGACAATCACCTGCCCTCCTTTTTTGTGGTTAAATTCCTGTTGGGTTTGTTGTGCAAACATTTGCTTTTGCTCAGAATCTTGGCAGGTGCTTCCTACCCATGCAAAAAACTGATTGTTGAAATCTACAATAGCCTCACGACTGCGGTAATTTTTGGGCAAAAGGGTAATGTCGGGAAGCAATTGCGGGAAGGGACTTTCTTTTTTCAAAAGGCTCAAAAACTGTTTGTTGTCCCCTCCCCTCCACCTGTATATGGCTTGTTTGGGATCACCGACTAGCAAGAGGGATCCCATTTGATGGTCATCGTCCAAGCCTTGCAAGGCATTGGAAATTAGAGGAATGAGATTTTTCCATTGCAAACGGGAAGTGTCCTGAAATTCGTCGATAAAATAATAACGGTATTTTTCTCCCAAGCGCTCGTATATATATGGAGCATCAAGACCCGAAATTTCATTATCGATCATTTCGTTAAAGCGGCTCAGAAGCAATCGATTTTCTGGAAGTTGTAAATCTTCTAGACCCTTTTCCATCCGACCAATCAACGACAAAGGAGTCCATTGACTGATGATACTCTTCAGAAGCAATAGTTTGCCTACTTTTAATTTGGCCTTGATAAAATACTCAAGTAACCGAGGAATAAGGGCATCAATGATGTTTTTTTTGGATTCAGAGAGTGATTGTGTGTATAGGCGTTGACCTTCTTTAAGGTTTTTTTCCAATTGGTTTTTATACAGATCATCAACAGTTCCACTCGCTATTTTTTCGAAATGCTTATAGAGGGTTTTTCTATTGAAATCATCTTCATTCAATCCCTTATCGTTCAGCAGTTGAAGTGTATCGATTCCTATGGTTTTCAGCTCTTCCTTGAGCGTGCTGAGGCGTTTTTGGAAAGTTTTCTTTTGGGCTTTAAATTCTCCTTGATCAATTTTTTTTAGTATAGACAGTGGCTCTCGATCGTTCTCATTGAGCAACAGTTTTGAGAAGTCGAATAAATCTTGACCAATATTCCAACTCTTGAGTTCATCAATTTTACTCAAACTAAAAGCGACCAAGATTTCAGTCAAGGGTTTGTCAATACCAGCTTGATCTAAAATATTTTCTGTCATTTCTTCCAACAACAAATCACTGTCTAAAGTAACCTCAAAGCTGGCGGGTATTTTTAAATCTTTTGCAAAACTCTTGATGATTTTGTGAGTAAAACGATCCAGTGTAATCACTTCAAAAGCGGCGTATTCGTGTAGGATTTTATTCAATACCCTTTTGGCTTTTTGTTGAAGTGAGGGCAAGTCAACATCCAAATCATTAAGTAAACTGGAGCGAATGTCTTTAATTTTATCCTCCTCAATATGATGGGCAAGCAGATAGAGATTGTCTAAAATTCTAAACTTCATCTCGTTGACGGCCTTGTTGGTAAAAGTCAATGCCAGCATCTTTCGATAACCGTCATCGTGATGGGAGGAAAGTAATTTTTTAAGATAGGCAAAGACCAACGCATATGTCTTTCCGGAACCTGCAGCCGCATTTATGATTTGGAAGGGACTCGATTTCATATGCTGGTATAATTCTTAAAATTAGGTTTTTTAGCCATCATCACTCACCAAATGAATAAAAGAAATTCTACTTTTGTAAAAAATAAAAAATTATTATGGCTTTTGAATTACCACAATTACCTTATGCAAACGATGCATTAGAACCGCATATCGATGCAAAAACCATGGAGATTCACCACGGTAAACACCACAACGGTTACACTACAAAACTCAACGGTGCACTTGAGGGGTCGGGAATGGAGTCCGATACCATCGAGACCATTTTGGAAAACCTTGACATGAACAATGCAGGACTGAGAAACAACGGAGGGGGTTATTACAACCACTGTTTGTTTTGGGAAGTGATGAGCCCCAATGGAGGGGGTACACCTTCGGGTGCACTGGCACAGGCCATTGATACCGCCTATGGATCATTTGAGGATTTTAAAACGGCTTTTTCAAATGCCGCTGCTACTCAATTTGGTTCTGGATGGGCTTGGCTTTGTGTCCAAAAAGGAGGTGGAGTAGAAGTTTGTTCCTCTGCTAATCAGGACAATCCTTTGATGCCAGGTATTGGATGTGGAGGAACTCCTATTCTTGGACTAGATGTTTGGGAACACGCTTACTATTTGAACTACCAAAACAGAAGACCCGATTACATCAATGCTTTTTTTAATGTGATCAATTGGGAAAAAGTGAGTGCGTTGTTTGAGCAAAATAAGTAAGGTATTGCTCTTTAGAAAAGGGGTAAAAATAAAAAGGGAGGATAAATCCTCCCTTTTTGCCCCAAATCTTACCATGAACTTAACCTACTTATGTTCTGGTGATGTAAAAGTAGACTAATGGCTCAGGTGGCAGATAATAAAACGTTAAAGTGCACTTTTTTCTGATGAGTGGATTTGGAAAAAAATTATATAATTTAGTAAATAATTTATTTTTTTCTCTAGAGATATTCACTGCCTTCATTAGTAAGCTCTTACAGATTTTCCTTCGTAAAAATTCATAAAAGCACGGTTGACAACTCGATTTCCTCCCGGGGTTGGATAGTCGCCTGAGAAATACCAGTCCCCGAGATTTTTCGGACAGGCTTTATGCAAATCTTCTATGGTTTGGAAGATAACTTCTATTTCGGCCTTGATACTTTCGCCCTTGAGCATTTGAGCTATTTTGGCAGAAATCTGCTCATTGGAAAAAGGTTCATAAAGTGCTTTTACACAGTTTTCTACCTGCTCCAATGGATAATCTTGATTGCTTTTACAATTGCTGTAAATACTGTCCAAAGTTTGTTCTAAGGTTTTCTGGTCTTCGTGAAGTTTGAGCGCTGCCTTAAAGGCAATAAAATTGTCAATTTTGGCCATATCTATACCATAACAATCGGGATATCGGATTTGAGGAGCACTGGAAACAATGATAACTTTCTTGGGGTTGAGTCGATCCAACATTTTCAGAATACTCTTTTCTAATGTGGTTCCCCTAACGATACTGTCATCGATGATGACCAAGTTGTCTGTGGGCTTGATAACCCCATAGGTCACATCATATACATGAGCAACAAGATCATCCCTACTGGCATCTTCAGTGATGAAAGTTCTGAGCTTGGCATCTTTGATAGCAATTTTTTCAATTCTAGGTCGCAGCGAAAAGAGCTTTTCAAGGGCTCCATTTTCAAGGTTTTTTTTGATTTGAATACTATCTTTCAGCCGCTGGACAATATTGTCCTGAACCGCTCCCAAAAGACCGTAGAAAGAAGTTTCGGCAGTATTGGGTATAAAGGAGAACACTGTATTTTCTAAATCATTATTAATGGCTTTTTGGATTTGAGGGTACAATAGCCTTCCCAATTGCTTACGCTCTTTGTAAATTTCAGCATCACTTCCTCTGGAGAAATAAATTCGCTCAAAAGAACAAGACTTGGATTCCACAGGCTCTTGAATTTGGCTCAATTTTACGGCTCCAGATTTCTTGGTTATCAAAGCACAACCCGGGGGAAGTTCCTGAATGTCGTCAAAAGTTACATTAAAGACCGTTTGAATAACAGGTCTCTCAGATGCAACCACCAATATTTCATCATCATCATAGTAAAAAGCAGGGCGTATTCCAGCGGGGTCTCTAAAGACAAAAGACTCTCCGTGTCCCAATAACCCTGCAATAGTATATCCTCCATCCCATTTTTTGGAAGCTTTGCGCAATACCTTTTTCATACTAAGACGCTCTGCAATCTGAGGGGAGGCATCTGCTTTTGTAAAACCTTCTTTTTTGAGTTTCTTGTATATTTTGGCCACAGCATCATCCAAAAAATGACCGATTTTTTCCATTACAGTGATGGTATCGGCTTTTTCTTTGGGATGTTGTCCCAGTTCTACCAATGTATCAAAAAGTTCGGTCACATTGGTCAAGTTAAAGTTCCCAGCAACAATCAAATTTCGATGCATCCAGTTGTTCTGTCTCAAAAAAGGGTGTACGCTTTCAATCGAGTTCTTTCCAAAAGTTCCATAACGCAAATGACCGAGTAGCAACTCACCTGCAAAGGGGACATTTTGTTTGAACTGATCGATATTGTCTAATAAATCGGGATGTAATTTATTGGCTTGTTTTACACCTTTATTGACTTTTTTGAATACATCCTGAATAGGTTGTTGACTGTTGGAACGCACCCGAGCAATATAACGTTGTCCAGGGCTCATATTTAATTTAACACAAGCCAAACCAGCACCGTCTTGACCTCGATTGTGCTGCTTTTCCATCATCAAATACATTTTGTTGATGCCATACATTGCAGTGCCATACTTTTCCTTATAGTATTTGAGGTCTTTTTTTAAATGGATCATTGCGATCCCACACTCGTGCTTTATGGCGTCACTCATATTATGTATTCGTTTTATTTAATCTCAATCTCAAATGTAGTTAATTCTTTGAAGGCTTTGAGGCGAGCCGCCATCATGGAAGGAGTATAGTTGACTAGATTTTCCGTTCCAAATTTCTCAACGGTAAAGGAAGCCATGGCCGATCCATAAATGACCGCCAATTTCATATTGTTAAAAGAAATATCCCCCGTTTGAGTCAAATATCCAGTAAATCCACCTGCAAAACTATCACCAGCACCGGTAGGATCGAAAACCTCTTCAAGCGGAAGAGCGGGAGCACAAAAAATTTCTTTATTGTGAAAAAGTAAGGCGCCGTGTTCTCCTTTTTTGATGATGACAAATTCCGGACCCATTTGATGAATTTTGTCGGCAGCTCTGACCAAAGAGTATTCGCCGGTTAGTTGTCGTGCTTCTTCATCGTTGATAGAAATGACGTCAACTTTTGCGATGACTTGATCCAATCCAGGCCTAAAATGTTCCATCCAAAAATTCATGGTGTCCAATACAATGAGTTTGGGCTTGGATTTCAATTGTTCCAGGGCTTGTAACTGCACATCAGGGGACAAATTCCCCAACATAACAATGTCTGGACTTTTCAAGTGCTCAGGGATGTTAGGACTAAAATTTTCCAAAACATTCAGCTGGGTGTCCAAGGTGGTTCTGGTATTCAGATCATTGTGATATTCTCCACTCCAAAAAAAAGTAGATCCACCAGGCACTATTTCTACACCCGAAAGATCAATGCCATGGTTTTTAAGTAATTCTAAATGTTCGTTTTCGAAATCCTCTCCTACCACAGATACAATTCCACAATCTAATGAAAATCGAGAGGCACATAATCCTATATAAGTGGCAGCACCACCCAGTATTTTATCGACTTTTCCAAAGGGGGTTGAAATGGCGTCGTAGGCCATTGTGCCTACCACCAGTAATTTATTGTTCATATTACAAAAATAATAAACTTCAAAGGGCTTATTGGTTATTTCCTAAAAGATTTATTGAAGAGTTTTCAAAGGGTTAAGCCTCCTTGGATTTGTTTTGTTTTTGTTCAAAAAAAACATCTATGTTAACGGGGGACTTTTTGGCCGCTTTTACCGCCAGTTGGTCACATCTTTCGTTCTGCGGATGAGCATTGTGCCCTTTAATCCACTGAAAGCTCACCCGATGCTTTCTGTGAATATTCAGATAACGTTTCCAGAGGTCGGGATTTTTTTTGTCTTTGAATGCTTTTTTCTCCCAATTGAATACCCATTTTTTCTGAACCGCATCGATCACATATTTTGAATCGGAGAAAACCACGACTTCCATGGGCTGAATTTTTAGGGATTCCAGACCAACAATGACAGCCAAAAGCTCCATGCGGTTGTTTGTCGTTAACCTAAATCCATCAGAAAATTCTTTCACATACTGCTTACCCTCCCACTCCATGATGATGCCATAGCCTCCAGGGCCAGGGTTTCCCAATGAAGAACCATCAGTATAAATGTTGATTCTATCCGACATTTTTTGGAAATAAGATTTTTTGGATCACCTCAGGAAAGTGTTTGTATTCTAATTGGTGAACCTTGTGGGCGATCTGACTGATGCTGTCCTCCTCTGCCACTTCCACTTTGGCCTGAAAAATGATGGAACCTTCATCATAGTTTTCATTGACATAGTGAATGCTGATTCCGGTTTCTTTATCTCCAGCATCTTTGACCGATTGATGCACCCGATCCCCATACATGCCTTTACCCCCGTGTTTGGGAAGTAGCGAAGGATGGATGTTGATGATTTTGTTTCTAAAAGCATTGGTAAAGTCTAAGGGTATTTTTAGTAAAAATCCAGCCAAAACAATCAAATCGGGATTCAAAAGCTCTAATTGTTGACTCAATGCTCCACTATTCAATTGTTCTTTGTCGAAAACTATTGTTGGAATTTTCATGGGCCGAATACGGTCAATAACCCCTGCTTTTGGATTATTGGTGAGGATATTTACCACCTCCACTTGAGGATTTTGTCTAAAAAATCGGATTATATTTTCAACGTTAGTACCCGATCCAGAAGCAAAAAGAACAATTCTTTTAATCATTTTTTTTAATAATAATTAGCTTTTAGAGCAACAATAAAGGGATTTTTGGTTTATCCTCTAAGAATCTCTTCACAAAGAAAAGTTATATTCTTTTCCCTAAATGGTGATTTGATCCAAAGTTTTATATTTTTGTGCACAGTAATTTAAAAACAAATTTTGATTATGTCTGACATTTCATCAAGAGTAAAAGCAATTATCGTTGACAAATTAGGAGTAGACGAAAATGAAGTCGTAACCGACGCTAATTTCACCAACGATTTAGGTGCCGATTCTTTGGATACCGTTGAACTAATTATGGAATTCGAGAAAGAATTTGACATTCAGATTCCAGATGACCAAGCTGAGAACATCGCAACAGTAGGTCAAGCCATTCAATTTATTGAACAAGCAAAGTAAAATTTGGCTTAAATGAAACCAAGACGTGTAGTTATTACCGGATTGGGAGCCTTAACTCCTATAGGAAACTCCCTCCCTGCATATTGGGAGGGTTTATTATCAGGCACCAGCGGTGCCGCACCCATCACCCATTTTGATGCCTCAAATTTCAAAACCCAATTCGCTTGTGAGCTAAAAGACTTCGATCCCCTCAATTTTATGGATCGAAAAGAGGCCCGAAAGTGTGATCGATTTGCACAGTATGCGCTGGTGTCCTCTGACGAAGCCATCGCTGACGCAGGTTTAGATTTTGACAAAGAAGACCGAGATCGAATTGGAGTGATTTGGGGCGCTGGAATTGGCGGCTTGGAGACGTTCCAAAACGAAGTATTAAATTTTGCCGCAGGCGATGGATCGCCTCGTTTCAATCCTTTCTTCATTCCTAAAATGATATCGGATATCGCTCCAGGACTTATTTCGATGAAACACGGATTGAGGGGGCCCAATTTTGCCACCGTATCGGCCTGTGCCTCTTCATCAAATGCTATGATCGATTCTCTGAATTACATTAGGATGGGCTATGCAGATATCATTGTCTCTGGAGGGTCTGAAGCCGCAGTTACTATAGCTGGAATTGGTGGTTTCAATGCCATGCATGCCTTATCCACCAGAAACGATGATCCCAAAACTGCATCACGTCCCTTTGACAAGGATCGAGATGGCTTTGTATTGGGAGAAGGTGCTGGTGCACTGATCCTAGAAGAATACGAGCACGCCAAAGCCAGAGGAGCAAAAATTTATGCAGAACTGGCAGGAGGAGGACTATCCGCCGATGCCCACCACATGACCGCACCCCACCCAGAAGGTATAGGAGCCAAAAAAGTGATGGTGAATTGTTTGCGAGATGCCGGGCTTAATCCCGAAGATGTGGATGCCATAAATATGCACGGAACCTCCACCCCACTGGGAGATGTAGCCGAAACCAATGCTGTAAAAGCCGTTTTTGGAGATCATGCATACAACATCAACATTAACTCGACCAAGTCCATGACAGGTCACCTCCTTGGTGCCGCAGGAGCCATTGAAGCCATTGCCTCTATCATGGCCATCAAGAACGGCATCGTTCCGCCTACCATCAATCACCAAACGGCTGATGACCAATTGGATCCCAAAATTAATTTTACCTTGGGACAGCCCCAGAAAAGAACAGTTGACGTTGCTCTATCCAATACCTTTGGATTTGGTGGGCACAATGCCTGTGTTATTTTCAAAAAAATTAGCTAATTTAGAATGTGAATATTTTAGGCCACTTTCTGAAATCATCAAATGAAGATGTGATGTTTTTCAGTAAGCTTAAAAAAATTACTGCCCTAAAAGCCTACAATAAAAACGTCTATCGCACTGCTTTTACCCATCGATCCAAAAACTTGAAGGACGTTGATGGACATTTGATCAATTTTGAAAGACTTGAATTTTTGGGGGATTCGATACTCAGCATTGTGGTTTCCTCCTTTCTATACGATAAATTTCCATTTGCAAAAGAGGGGACATTGACTAAGTATAGGGCAAAAATTGTCAGTCGTGAAAATCTGAATCAAATTGGACTAAAAATAGACTTGGTTAATTTCTTAGACCAAAAAAGCAAAGTGAATTTTGGAAAGAACATTCACGGCAATCTGCTAGAAGCTTTGATTGGTGCTGTTTTCGTTGATAGAGGCTATAAAAAATGTAGTACTTTTGTGATGAAAAAAATCTTGGGAGAACATGTTGATATCAATCAACTACAACACACTGTACTGAGTTATAAAGGATTTTTGATCGAATGGGGACAGAAAACAAAAAAGAGTGTAAAGTTTAAAACCAATACAGACAACGGACTGGATCCAGAGTTTAATTATACCACCCAAATTTTCTTGGATGACAAACAAATTGTCAAGGCAAGGGGTGTCTCCAAGAAAAAGTCTGAGGAAAAAGCTGCCAAACGAGCCTTCCACGCCATGAATATCAAATCAAAGATACATGGCTAAAGTCAAAAGTTATATTTTGGATGAAATCGAAGAAGACGATTTTTCTCTGATTGCTCTTCACAGCAGTTGCGAAGCTTATTATCTTGCTTTTTTACTCAACTCCAATTGCCAGTGCCAATTTGCCCAGAAAAAAAAGAAAAAAGAAGGTGCCGAAGCAGATCACATCTTTGAAAGTTATGAGTGGATCGACCCCATCAAGGGTATTGAAATTCGACTCTTTTCCAATCGATATTTGAAATTTCAAAAGGATGTTCAAAAGGGCAGCAGCTTATTCGATTTACCTGAAACAAAAGAATTATATTTGATGCAGGATTTAAAAGAGGTTGACTACATCATAAAAATTGATTCAGGTATAGATGACCTAGTGATGATAGATAGCATAGAATCCATCGATCAAGTTTCTTATCGGTATTTGATTGACCAAAGTCAATTAAAAATTGATTCAAGGCTAAATTTATATTAATGAATAACAGAAAAAAAACCAAAATAGTTGCCACCCTAGGCCCAGCATCAGACAAGGTTGAGGTAATGGAAGAAATGATTCTTTCGGGCGTTGATGTCTTTCGAATCAATTTTTCTCATGCCGAACACGGAGAAGTTGCCAAAAGGATCAAAATCATCCGTGAACTGGGAGAGAAACTGGGTTCCAATACTTCTATTTTGGCTGACCTTCAAGGGCCGAAATTGAGGGTTGGAGTGGTAGAAGAAGGAACTGTTGTAGCCCCTGGAGATCAAATTACATTTCTCAATGGTGAGCCTTTTGTGGGGAACAAAGAAAGGGTATATATGAATTACGACAATTTCTCCAAAGACGTTAAACCCGGAGAGAGGATATTGTTGGATGATGGTAAGCTTATTTTTGAGATCATTTCGACCGATAAAAAAGCAAAAGTTAAAACCGAAGTAATTCAAGGAGGGAAATTGAAGTCTAAAAAAGGGGTCAACCTTCCCAATACAAAAATATCATTGCCCGCTCTGACCAAAAAAGATGTGATCGATGCCGAATTTGCCATCAAACAAAAAGTGGATTGGATTGCCTTGTCTTTTGTAAGAAACAGCGAGGATATTTTAGATTTGAAAAAATTAATCGAAAAATACTCCGACCATAAAATCCCAATCATTGCAAAAATTGAAAAACCTGAGGGAATTGACAACATCGACAAAATCATTTCTTATTGCGATGGTCTGATGGTTGCCCGAGGTGACTTGGGTGTTGAAATACCTCCGGCTGAGGTTCCATTGGTTCAAAAAGAACTGGTGAAACGCGCCAAAAAAGCGAGAATTCCCGTCATCATTGCAACACAGATGATGGAAAGTATGATTGACAGCCTCACCGCAACACGGGCAGAGGTAAACGATGTTGCCAATTCGGTCATGGACGGAGCAGATGCCGTGATGCTCTCCGGAGAAACATCTGTTGGAGAATATCCCGTTCAAGTCATCCAAACCATGAGTTCTATCATCCGCAGTGTGGAAGACTCCGAACTGATCACAGTCCCACAAAAACCACCAAACATCAGAACGGTCAGGTTTATTACCAAATCCATTTGTTATCACGCCGTACACATTGCCAACGACGTTAAGGCAAAGGCCATATGCACCCTCACCAATAGTGGCTATACTGCCTTTCAAGTATCCGCTTGGCGACCTAATTCCCATATCTTGGTTTTTACACCCAACAAAAGAATTCTCACCCAACTCAACCTGATTTGGGGCGTAAAAGCTTTTTATTACAACAGTTTTGAAAGCACAGATAAAACGGTTGAAGAAATCAACGAAATTGCAAATAAATCGGGCTACGTAAACAAGGGAGATTTGTTGATTAACCTTACAGCAATGCCCATCATAAAAAAGGGAATGGTAAATACTTTGAGGGTCTCCTCCATATGATTTGAGGTTGACATCATAATCTAAGCATGGAATCAATTAATTCTAGAAACTTTAGCAAGTATTAGTAACTGTTTCCTTCTTGCATTGTTTTTCTTTGCTCCTCAAGTCTTATTGAGTCAGACCCCAGCAGAATGGACTCCCAGGTCAAGTAATTACAATTCCTGATCGCTAAGTTATTTTTCTGTAAATGAAACTTGAAATTGAAAGAAAATTTTTGGTCAAAAATGATGCGTTCAAAGACCAAACGCTCCTGAGTCATCACATCATTCAGGGCTATCTTTGTAAGGATCCTGAACGAACCGTTAGGGTTAGAATCATCGATAAAGAAGGATGGCTGACTGTCAAGGGTAAAAGTAATCCCAGCGGAAGCAGCCGGTTAGAATGGGAAAAATCCATTCCATTGGAAGATGCCAAACAATTATTGGTACTTGCTTTGGATGTCCCTATAGAAAAAATAAGACACATCGTACCCTTTGAAAACTTCACTTTTGAAGTGGATGAATTTTTGACCCATAACAAAAATTTAATCTTAGCCGAAATTGAGCTGCCATCCGAAGACACTTTGTTTCCGCATCCCGACTGGCTGGGACAAGAAGTTACAGGAGATCCCTCCTATTACAATGCCATGATGTAATCTCATTCTTGAAGTTGGAACAACAAATGATTACAAGAATATCGTATATTTCAGAAAAATTTGAAGCATGTATTCGCTGTTAAAAAACATTCACTCCTATTGGGCCTATTTGGTTTTACTGATTTTAATTCTCGGTATCTTTAATGCCATTGCAGGAAAAATTAAAGGAAAAGATTTTGAGTCTAAAGACCTGAGATTGTCATTATTTGGTTTGATCTTTTCACACATTCAACTCTTGATCGGATTGATTTTATATTTCGTTTCCCCTTGGTTTGGCCAGTGGTCTGACTTGGGTATTGGAGGCGTAATGAATAACGCTCAGGTTCGATTGTATTTGGTAGAGCATCCCTTTGCCAACATACTGGCCATTGTTCTAATTACGATGGGTTGGTCTCTTCACAAACGCCAAAGCGACCCCGGGAAAAAATTTCTACGGATTGCTTTGTTCTACGGATTGGGATTATTGTTGCTATTGAGCAGAATCCCCTGGGATAGCTGGCTGGGATAGGACAAAAAACATCCTATGAAGCAACCCTCAAATAGACCTGGAATTACCCATTTGATCCTTAAAAGCAAGCTTAAAATTGCTGTTTTGGGTGGCGGAAGTTGGGGTACGGCATTGATCAAAATTCTTACTCAAAATAAAAGAAATGTGGGGTGGTACATCAGAAATCCCATCAATGTCGATTTTGTTAAGAAACACGGTCACAACCCCAACTATCTCAGTGCTGCCAATCTGAAAATCAAACGTCTAAAAATCAATTCAGACATCAATCAGGTCGTGTCTGAAGCCGATGTGTTGATCCTTGCCATTCCTTCAGCCTTTCTGTCGAGTGAATTGGAAAAACTAAATCAATCCATAGACGATAAAATAATTTTTTCTGCTGTCAAGGGTGTCGTTCCGGAGAGTATGTTGATCGTAGGAGAACATTTAAATAAAAAGCTCAATGTTCCTTTGGAAAAAATTGGGGTCATTGTAGGGCCCTCTCATGCCGAAGAGATTGCTATGGAACGTTTGTCCTACCTCACTGTCGCCTGCATCGAAAATAAGCTGGCAAAAGCAATAGCCGCCATGCTCAAAACCTCATACATTCGCACCACAATTTCCAATGATATCATGGGAACTGAATATGCCAGTATGCTCAAAAACATTTATGCCATTGCCTCAGGAATTGCCCATGCTCTTGGATATGGTGACAATTTCCAAAGTGTGTTAATGAGTAATGCCATACGGGAAATGAAACGCTTTATTAAGGATGTCTATAAAATGAAGCGCAACATCAACAACTCCGCTTATCTAGGGGATCTTTTGGTAACGGGTTATTCTGTCTTCAGCCGAAACCGTTCTTTTGGAAGTATGATTGGCAAGGGCTATTCGGTCAAGGCCGCCCAAATGGAAATGAGAATGGTAGCAGAGGGCTATTACGCCACCCAATGCGCAAAAATGATCAACCAAAATTACTCCACCAGAGTTCCCATCATAGATGCTGTTTTCAATATTCTTTACTTGGGTAAAAACCCGGATAAGGTTTTTAAAAAATTGGTCAAAAAATTGGACTAGCTCCCCGATTGGAATTGGGAAAGAAAACGAACGTCGTTTTCAAAAAAGAGTCGAATATCTCCAATTTGATACAATAACATGGCGATTCTTTCTATACCCATACCAAAGGCATAACCAGAATATTCCTCTGGATCGATGTTACAATTTTTCAGTACATTGGGATCCACCATGCCACAGCCCATGATCTCCAACCAACCTGTTCCTTTGGTGATCCGATAATCTGTTTCTGTTTCCAGTCCCCAATAAATATCTACTTCGGCACTGGGCTCTGTAAAAGGAAAATAAGAAGGACGCAAACGAATTTTTGACTTTCCAAATAGGGCTTTGGTAAAGTAGAGCAAGGTCTGTTTTAGATCGGCAAAAGAGACATTCTTATCAATATACAATCCCTCAACCTGATGGAAAATACAATGTGCTCTGGCAGAAATGGCTTCATTTCTAAACACTCTTCCTGGAGAAATGGTTCTAATGGGAGGCTTGTGATTTTCCATATACCTCACTTGTACGGAAGAGGTATGCGTTCTCAACAGAATATCGGGATCGGTTTGGATAAAGAAAGTATCCTGCATGTCTCTGGCAGGATGGTATTCTGGCAAGTTCAAAGCGGTAAAATTATGCCAGTCGTCTTCAATTTCTGGCCCCTCGGAAATATTGAATCCAATCTGAGAAAAAATATCTACAATTCTGTTTTTAACCAAAGAAAGGGGATGTCGGGAACCCAAATCCACGGGAAAACTCGGCCTAGATAAATCTCCGTGATTGCTTTGAGAGGAAGGATCCACAGTCTGAGCCTGAAGGGCTTTTACCTTTTCGGCAACAGCATTTTTAAGGGTATTAAGTGCCTGTCCATAGTCTCTTTTCTCTTGAGGAGGCACCTCTTTAAAGGCCGCGAAAAAGTCATTTAAAATTCCTTTTTTACCTAAATACTTTATACGAAAAGCCTCAACCTCTTCTTTGGACTGAGCATCAAAAGCATTGACCAAGGCCAAGTTTTCATTAATCTTATCAATCATGGCACAAAAGTAAACATTTATTGAATTAGCTGACGTTTTAAAAAATACTCTACCAGTGCTTCTTTCATCAGAATACTTTGCTCTCCAGGCTTGAGGGGGGGCAGCTCCTCCAGAAGTTCAAAATGAGGCCAGCCCTCATCATCAAAAAAATCGAATCGATAGTAACCATAGGGCTCCAGTACCGAACAAATTCCAATATGAATTAGGTTGACATTGTCGTCTTTTTTCATTTTTCGGTGAACCTGACCCAATTCTTGCAAACCGACCAAATACAAAACCCCTTCTACATCTAGGGCTTCGCCATCAGAAAAACGCTCACTGAGAACCACAAGCAAAGTTTCCCAACGCTCCTTTAATTTTTTATCTCGACTTTCATTTTTTTGCACCTTCAAAGATACTGGCTTTAGGGCTAATCTAGGAATGAGATTCCCAAAAATAAAGTACATTCGTATAAGTGAATGCAATCGATATCATACTGGCCATTGCCCTAGGATTTGGGTTTGTAAAAGGATTTTACAAGGGATTCATCGTTGAAGTAGCCAGCTTGGGAGCCTTGTTTCTGGGGCTGTTGGGTGCAGTGAAATTTTCTGGTTTTATTGCCGATCTGTTAAACGAATTCTTTGATTGGAGTCCAGTAGCCGTACAAACCGTGTCTTATCTAATCGTATTTATCATTATCGTCTATGCCATATCCGTTTTGGCAAGAGCATTGACCAAAATCATCAGTAAGGCTTCACTGGGTTTGTTCAACAAATTTTTGGGTGCTTTATTCGGTCTATTAAAATGGGCCATATTAATGAGTGTAGTCTTGTTTTTTCTGGAAAAACTCAACACATGGATCACCATTATCGATGTTGAAATGATGGAAAGTTCTATTCTTTACCAACCCATTACCGAATTGGGAGAATACCTTTTTAGTTGGGGAAGCGAACTATCAAAAGAGCTCCCAGAAGATCTTATTTAAACCCTTTTAGGCTTCTCACTTTGGCGTTCTTGATCCAACCCTCTGATCCATTGGCTATTCGAATTTTTTGCCAATCTTGTAGTTCATCCAACATTTGAACTTTGGTTCCTTCATGCAATAAAAAAAGGACTTCTGCCCGAGAATTAGGTTCTGCCCACACCTCCATTTTTTCATTAAAAAGGATACCATAGGTGGTGTCGGCAGTATTGGCTGATTTGATCACAGCGATGAACAATGACCCGATCAAAAACAAGGCCAGTACTAGGCTGGAGACAAAAAAGGTTCTTTTGATGAATGGAATTTTATTCCACAAATAGAGTCCCCAAAAAAGAACCAACAACCAAGCCAAAAGGACAATGAAATATGCCCAACCCTCTTGTGAGAAAAGTTCAATGATGCTATCTTTCAATTGGGTGACTTGTGATTTGGGCAATACTTCCACAGCATCGATGGCCATATTTTGAGCAAAAGAACTGTTGACATTGATGTCCTCGTCAGTGGGCTGGAGTTGTTTCGCTTTTTCAAAATAAAAAATACTCTCCCCCACCTGATTCAAACGATAATAAGAATTCCCCAAATTAAAATAGAGTTCGGCACTGTGCTGACCGCTTTCCAAAATTTGTTTATAGAGCATCACCGCTTTTTCAAACTGTCCAGCATTGTAAGCGGCATTGGCGTTTTCAAAAGTGGTATCTTTTTCTTGTCCAAAAGCCACAAAGCAATGGAAAAAGGATACCAAAAATAACATCAAAATCTTTCTCATAATTTTTTGTCAATATTAGAAATTACAGAAAGAGCTTGGTCAAAATCCTGTTGCATCTTAGCATCGGTAGCCGGAGAGTAACGGGCCACTTCACAGTTTTCTAGCAGGGCAATAAAAGACTGTATTTCAATTTCTGCTAATTTTTTATCGGCCAATATCTCCGTTATTTTATCCTTACTAAAATCATCCGCTTTGATTTTCAACCTCGCTTTCAAATAATTGAACAATGCCCTTTCGAGTGCATCATAGAAAAGCGTTTTGTTTTTTAAATTCTTTTTGGCTTCGCCCAAATATTTTTTAGACAAACGATTGGCTACCCGAAGTCGGGATCCTTCCACATCGTTAGAAATTCTATGATTGTGCTGTACCAAGAGCACAAAGGCAATCAATAAAAGTATGGGAAAAATCAATAAAGCATAAAAGAGCTTAGTATTCCAAAACTCTTTTTTGACGATGGGTTCTAAATTGGGGTTCAATTTGATAAATCGAAAAGACTCGTCTGTATTGGTCAGGAGTTGCTTGGCAATGGCAGCTGAAGAATTGTCATTTGAATTGTTGGCCACGGGCCCACCGTAAACATCAACTATTTGTTCGCTAGATCGCAGGGTAAAATACTTTTCTTTTTTGGGATCAAAATAGGAAAAGGAAACCGGTGCAATGGGATACTTTCCCTGAAAACGGGGAACTACGGTGTAGTTGTCTTCAATATTACCCTGCATACCCGATAGGGTGGTTTTTACATTTTCACTGTGTTCTGGTTCAAAAACTTCCAGCGTATTGGGCAATACCAATTCGGGCAAGTTAAACAGTTTGAGGTTTCCATTGCCTGTCACCTTGAGTTTGATTTCAAATGATTCCGAAGCTTTTAATGAATTTTTATTAATCAGCGCATCAAAATTAAATTGTCCTACAGCTCCAAAGAAATTCACGGGTTTGCCTTTTTCGGGTAAGGGTTTTACATTGATGGTTCTTCTCCCAGCGGTAACTGTTCTGGAGGACTGCTGTAGGATACGATTTCCGAAAAAATCCCTCCGGTTTGAGGGCAAATCGATGACCAAACTCAAACTGAGTGGTTCCAAGGTCAGTTTTCCTGTTTTTTGAGGGTAAAGAACACTTTTTTTCCAAACTACAACACTATAAGGTTCCCCCTTGTAGGTAGCATTTTCTACTTTGAGCCTAGGGATATCGATGTTGTGACTCCAGAAATCTGCAAACTGAGGGTTTTCCACCGCTCTTCCATCGGAGATTCGCAATGGGTTTCTAAAGTACAGTTTGTAAACCACTGTGATGGCCTCGTTGAGATAGGGGCGTGAATTGGATATTTCGGCTACCAAATGGAGGTTGTCATCAATCAAATACTCTGGGCTGTTAGGGTCTCTGGGAACCTCAACAGCCTCAGTAACGGTTATTTTTATTGGACTTGTTTTGTAGGTTTCCCCGTCAATTTTAATGGTGGCTTGAGCAATGGTTAGAGCCCCTTTGCGGGTAGGGGTCAAAAAATAGGTGTAGGTCTTGGAAAAACTTCTTTTTCCATTGATCCAAGAATTGCTGATGGACTGATTGGGTCCACTAAAAACCTTAAAACCACTAAAACTGGGTGGTGTAAAATCATCCCCGTTTTCATTCATAATAAAATCGACCCGCAGCCGCTCATTCAACCCCAAGCTTCTTTTACTGACTTTTGCTTCAAAACTCACCCCTTGCGCCATCGCTTGACCGGTGGTCATCATCATCACTAAAACGCTAACAAAAACATTTTTCATCAATTAAACTTTACCAATCTTTCTGACCTCTTATGGGAATTCCCTGAACCTTTTCGGCATTGACTTTGTCTTGTACTTTTTTCTCTTGATTGCTCATGGCTTCCAACAAACTTTTGACCTGCTCAGGAGAAAGTTCGGTTTGTCGGGGTTTTGAAGGTTGCTCTTTTTCTGAATCACCCTGCTCGGGTTGTTTGTCTTTTTCCTGATCTCCATCGTCTTTTTTATCCTCCTCGTCTTCACCTTCATCACCCTCTTTGTCCTCGTCTTCCTTTCCCGAATCCTTATCTTTATCGCCTTCTTTGTTTTCGTCTTTGTTATCGTCTTTGTTATCCTGATCCTTTTGGTCATCCTGATCGTTTTGATCTTGCTGATCATTTTGATCCTGATTTTGTTGTTCTTTTTCCAACATCTCTTTGGCCAATGCGTAATTGTAACGGGTCTCTTCGTCTTCGGGGTTATTTCGAAGGGCGTTTTTGTAGGCCTCCACCGCTTTGGCGTAGTCCTTCTGTTTCATAAACACATTTCCTAGGTTGTGAAAGGCGTGGTGTTTGCTCGATTTATTTTCTGCAAATTTCTGAGTTTGAAAAAAGCGTTGTTTTGCTTCGTCAAAATCTTGTTCTTGGAAATGGGTATTTCCAAGGTTGTATAAGGCCTCTGGTTTTTCAGGGGCTTTGGATAGTGCCCTGCGGTAGGCCATTTCTGCTTCATCAAAAAGCTCGGCAGAAGCCTGTTCATTCCCTTCAAAAATATGATTGATCACTTCACCCTCTTGGGCCACCAATGACACCCCAAACAGCAAAATTCCCCAAAAAAATATTGACTTTGACATCATTTTTCGTTGAATAAATTTAGACGTTGTACCCATTTGGTTTTGGTTTCAAAAAGAAATAACTCCAACAAAATTAATAGGAATCCCGCAAAAAGAAAAGTTTGAAACTGGTCTTTGTAGCTTACAAATTTCTTTGCTTCAAACTCTTTTTTATCCATATTTTTTAGGGTTTCCGTTACAAAATCCAACACGGCTTGGGTGTCGTTTCCATCTATATATTCTCCATCGGCCAACTCGGCAATTTCTTCGAGGATTGCTGCATTCCTTTTGGTTATCACCGTCACCCCTTCCAAATCTTTTTTGTAGGAATCTACTACTCCATTGCGTTTGATGGGGATGGGGGCTCCTTCGGCAGAACCTACTCCAAAAGTAAAAATTCTAATTCCCATATTCGCTGCTCTTTGGGCAGCAGAGGCACCTTCTTCGGAATGGTCTTCACCGTCCGAGATCAAAAAGACCACTCTATTGGTTTGATCCTCATCGTCAAAATAAGTTCCGGAGAGATCTAAAGCTGCGTCCAAGGCTGTTCCCTGGGAGGAAAGCATATTGGTGTTCAGGGCTTGGAGAAACATTTTGGCAGCCCCATAGTCGGTGGTAATGGGCAGCTGGGGAATGGCTTGGGCGGCATAGGCAATGATGCCAATTCTGTCACTGGCCAGTTGATTGATGATGGCAGAGACCAAGCGTTTGGACTTTTCCAATCGGTTGGGAGCAATGTCTTCAGCCAGCATACTTTTGGAGACATCAATGGCAAAAACAATGTCCACACCCTCTCTTTTTACGGTCTCCAATTGCGTTCCAATTTTGGGATTCACCAGACCTAATATCAAAAGGGAAATTCCAAGGGAAAGCATCAATAATTTCAGAGCAGGTTTGAACTTTGAGCGATGGGGACTCAATTTTTCCATCAAACTGGAGTGCGCAAATCGTTTTTGAGTCCTACTTTTCCAACCCATAACCAAAAAATAGGCTACCCAAAGTATGGGCAAGATGCCCAAACCGTAAAAGTAAAAAGGTGCGTCCAATTGATACATATCAAATAAAACTTCTAAAAAGAGTGTTTCTCATCAACCATTCTATAAAGAGCAAAGTCAGTGCCAACAATATCAAAGGCCTGAATTTTTCGTCATAATTGTAATACTTAAACTCCTCTATTTCGGTTTTTTCAAGCTTGTTGATTTCATCATAAATCTCCTCTAGCTTTTTATTATCCGTTGCACGGAAATACAATCCTCCAGTATTTTTGGCAATGGTCTGGAGCAATTCTTCATCAATTTCTACCTTGGTCATTCCGTATTGGAATTTCCCATTGGGCAAAAGTCCCACAGGCGCTCTCGCAGTTCCGTTACTCCCCAATCCAATGGTGTAGGTTTTTATTTCGTATTCTACGGCCAATTCACTAGCAATTTTTGGATCGATAAAGCCAGAGTTGTTTACTCCATCGGTCAACAAAATGATGACCTTACTTTTGGCACGACTGTCTTTCAGTCGGTTGACGGCGGTGGCCAATCCCATTCCTATGGCGGTTCCGTCCTCGATCAAGCCTTCAAACTGGATTTCTCTCAGTGCGTTTTTGACGATAGCACGATCGCTGGTAATGGGGGTTTTGGTATAACTTTCTCCTGCATAAATCACCAATCCAATCCTGTCACTCACCCGGTCATCTACAAAAGATGCAGCTACCCTTTTGAGGGCCGTCAAGCGATTGGGCTTTAAATCTTGTGCCAACATACTGGAGGAAATATCAATGGCCATGACGATATCTATTCCTTTGTTGGTTTTGGTTCGGGTAGATACATCCATGGTTTGAGGACGGGCCAAAGCCATAACAATCAGAGCGAGGGAAAAAATTCTGAGAAGGAATAAGACGGGCTGCAATCGGGCCAAGAAACTGGACTTGGATCGGAAGCCTTCCAAGGAAGAAATTTTTAAAACCGCTTGTGTTTTTTTACGGCTAAATACATACCATCCCCCCAGCAATGGCAACGCAAGCAGCAGCCAAAGGTAGTCGGGATTCGCAAAGTAAATGCCTTCAAACATCGCTTATAATTCTTTTATCAATTCAAAACTGTCCATAACCCTTTTCTCAATGAATTTACCATAACGATCCTCTTTTTCATAGAGCAAAGTCAGATTGATCCCACCTTGTTCGAAATCAAACACATGGGTGATATAGTTACAACGAACCCTATTGTTTTTTCCTTTTTTTGGATAATCGAGCGTACCAAAAATTTTAAGCGCGGGTATGCCCGAAAGGGTGGTGATTGCCTCCTCTTTGATCAGAATATTGACCGCCCCTCTCGATTGGAAATCGTTGATGATGTCATTGATCAATTCCTGAATTTTTTCTTTTTGTTGGGCCTCTTGATCCTCTTTTGAAGGAGTTTCTTTACCTTCTTGCTTAGGTGGTTTTTGGGTGAATACCAAATCGATAAAGAAAGAAGCGTCGTAATCACCAGAGGAAAAACGCAGTGCTCCTCCTTTTTCGGTTTTTACCCTTCTCAACACCTCTGGTGTAGAAATTTTAACGGGAGGGGTTCCATATTGACTGGTGATCCACTCCTTATTTTTGAGTTTAATCGTAGGATAACCCAATAAGGTGTCTTGCACAGGATAATATCCGTATTTGAGAACTGCTATTCCCAAGCTTAAAATTATCAAAATTCCAAGCGAAGCAAAACCCCATTGCAATTGTTTTTTTCTTCTTTTTTTGGCCAATAAAAGTCGGTATTCCTCCCTTTCTCTGATCTCCTCGGGAGTGGGTTCTGGCAGGGCTTCTTTGGTTTCTATTACCACTCCTTCCACCAACTCCCTGTCTTTGGCTGTTGTACCAAACTCAGGAGTTGATCGGGCGAACTTGACCAAATCAGCGGTTTGCAAAACAGTCTTAAGGTTTTTGATGGTTTCCCTTTCCAAGTCCAACTGTCCCGATTCTTTTAGGGCATTCAACTTCAGCAACAATTCATCCGTGGTACTCTCCAAAGCAGTGATTTTGGCTTCTTCCTCCAGATAGCGCCTGACCACATCAGTGAGCCGTGAATAGTACTGTTTGTATTCTTCTTGAAGGGATGGCGTTATGGTTTCCAAGGCATTAAGTTCCTCTATGGCACGCTCGAAGGGGGGGAGTTTTTTCTTGCGTTCTTCCCTTCTTTTTTTGGCAAAGAAAAAAGCGTAAATCAATCCCACCAGCAACAACATGGCCAAAACTCCATAGACAATACTCTGGGTGAGAGCATCAAAATTTTGGGCTACAACCGCAACGGGCTTGATGTCAAAAAGTTTTTGTTTAAGGGTATCTACGGGAACATTGGCCACCTGAATCAAAAGGGAGTCCGAAATTTTGGAAAACCCGTTGATCATTACCTTTTGGGGCGGCAACCAGTAGGCACCAGAATCGAACTGTATCAGGGCGTATTTTTTGGTAAAAAGATAATGACTTTGTGCCCTTAGGGTGTCTATGGGACTTTCTTCTAATACTTCAAAAGGCGCAAAAAAAGGTTGCTCAGAAAAAGTAATCTGGTCAGTAGAATCGGCCTTGATCTGAAGGATGTATTCTATTTTTTCTCCAATCCGCATTTTGGTGGTATCTACTGCCACTTGCAAATCATAGCCCCTTTGGGCAAAGCCAAAGGCAGTGGAAAAGAGACCGACCCATAAAAGCAATGTCTTTCTGTTCATCTAGCCTCTGGATTTAAAGTAGTTCAACAATTTTTTGACATAGCTCTCGTCCAATCTGCTGTGCAAAGTTCCTGCACCGTTTTTATGAAAAAGGGTTTCAAATTCACCAACCATAGAACGGTATCGTTCTGCATAGGTTTTTCTTACAGTGGACGATTGAGTATTGATCCACGCCGTCTGCCCGGTTTCATTATCTGTCATAGGAACCAAACCAATATTAGGAATATTCTCCTCGTGCCGATCGTAAATTCTGATCCCCGTCAAATCGTGTTTTTTGGCTGCAATTCTCAAGGTCTTTTCATATCCACTGTCCATAAAATCCGACATCATAAATACTATGGCTTTCTTTTTCAATACCCCCGACAAAAACTCAAAGGCATTGCTGATACTGGTCTTTTGGCTTTTGGGGTGATATTCTAGGAGTTCTCGAATGATTCGCAAAACATGAGAACGTCCTTTTTTGGGCGGGATGAACAATTCTATTTGGTCTGAAAAGAGGATTAATCCAACTTTATCGTTGTTTTGCATGGCCGAAAAAGACAAGGTAGCAGCAATTTCGGTCAATTCTTCTCTCTTAAATTGACCTTGAGTACCGAACAATTCCGAACCACTGACATCGATCATCAACATCAGGGTCAATTCTCTTTCTTCTTCAAAAACTTTGACAAAGGGTTCATTGTAGCGGGCGGTAACATTCCAGTCAATACTTCTTACATCGTCCCCATATTGATATTGGCGCACTTCACTAAAAGTCATACCCCTTCCCTTGAAGGTACTGTGGTATTCCCCTCCAAAGATATTATCACTCAAGCGACGGGTCTTGATTTCAATCTTGCGAACTTTTTTTAAGAGCTCCTTAGTATCCATGGGTGCTAGAATTTGAAGTAAGAAAAGACCAGAGTTCTATGGAACCTCTACCTCGTTGATGATTTGGCTGATCAAATCTTCTGTGGTCACATTTTCTGCTTCGGCCTCGTAGGTCAATCCGATACGGTGTCTCAACACATCGTAAATGACCGCACGAACATCCTCAGGAATGACATAGCCTCGGTGTTTTAAAAAAGCATGACATTTGGCAGCAGTGGCCAAATTGATACTCCCCCTGGGGGAGGCACCAAAACTGATTAAGGGTTTGATCGCAGCCAAATTGTAACGCTCTGGATAACGGGTGGCAAAAACCAGATCGAGGATGTACTTTTCAATTTTTTCATCCATATAGATTTCCCTGACGGTCGCTTGTGCAGTTTCAATCTGTTTGGTGGTTACTACTGCCTTGACTTTTTCTTTGATGTTGTTGAGATTCGAACGGACAATGACTTGCTCCTCTTCCAACTTGGGGTAATCAATAATGGTTTTGAGCATAAAACGATCCACTTGAGCTTCGGGCAGGGGATAGGTTCCCTCCTGTTCAACAGGGTTTTGGGTGGCCATGACCAAAAAGGGAGCAGGGAGTTTGAAGGTAGTGTCACCAATGGTTACTTGCTTTTCCTGCATGGCTTCGAGCAATGCCGACTGAACCTTGGCCGGAGCTCGATTGATCTCGTCTGCCAAAACAAAGTTAGCAAATACGGGGCCTTTTTTGATGGTAAAATCGTTTTCCTTAATGTTGTAGATCATGGTTCCCACAACATCAGCGGGAAGCAAATCGGGGGTGAACTGAATCCTACTGAATTGCCCTTTTACGGCTTGACTGAGAGTGTTGATAGCAAGGGTTTTGGCCAATCCGGGGACACCTTCCAAAAGGATATGACCTCGACCTAATAGACCGATCAACAAACGCTCGATCATCTCTTTTTGTCCGATGATCACCTTGTTGATTTCTAGGGTCAACAGATCAACAAAGGCACTTTCTTTCTCGATCTTTTCATTGATTGCTTTAATGTCAACAGTCTTATTCATTGTTTCTTCCATAGTATAGTATCAATTAAAACATTATCTAGGGGTGCAAAATTCAAAAATATTTTTGTCTTGAATTGTTAACAATTGGTTAAAAATAGGGACATCAGTAGGTTTTTTCATTTCAAAGACACCCAGATATTTAGGACTGTAATTTAAAAGAATTTAAAAAAATACAAAAGAGAAAAACGATAATATGCATCGCAAATTGATAAATACTTTGTGGGCTATCAAAAAATACAATAAGGAAAAAAACACCATTTATCCGCAATATTAACACTTGACCTGTAAAATTAGTGTGGGTTTTTGTTAGTTTTATAAAGCCAAATCTAAAACCCTATGAAACCTACTTCCCCCAAACTTGGGCTTGTGCTGTTGTTTTTACTTTTGATCGCCTGCCAAAAAACCGACAGTAGCTCCACCTCCACAAATTACTTTAAAATTGATGACCAAAGGCACAGCATTGAAAAAGCCGCTTTTGTAAACTTGGAAGATAATCCTGTACTCAAGGATATGAAAGTCCTTTTGTTTATTTCTGACGGTTTATCCTTTGATGCCAACAGCAATCGGGAGCTAAAAATCAGAGGGAAAGGAAAACTGATGGGTTTTATCATCTACAGTCAAAAAAATGAGAGACTGAAAAATGGAGATCATTTTATCAACCTCCGCCCTCCCTCCGAAGAGGGGGATATAGCTCTGGGCTTTTACAATCTGAACTGGGATGAAAAAGACGGTTTGATCCACTATGAAGAGGATGAGGGGCCCCTGATGTTGGCTGGAAAGGTGACTGTATTACAAAAAAAAGATTTGGTTGATCTGAAGTTTAATTTTACTACAGAAGAAGGTAAAATCCTAAAGGGGCAGTATTTGGGCTCTCTGCAGAAAAATCTGATCTATAAGACCGATCAAATCGAATTTGAGAACTGATCATAGACAGAACTTGACTGACTATTGTTCTATGACACGGATGTCGTCAACAAAAAAGGTAGCATCGTAGGTTGTTTTTCCACTTCCGGTATATCGAAATCCAAAATGTACTTTTTGGTTAAAAAAATCCTTTAAATCAAAATTTCCCGAATCGATCCAAATATTGTTTCCATCCACACGGGAAGCAATTTTTAAATCTAACTTTGTCCAGTTGGCGGTTTTCACGCCCTCAGCCGTGCCTGTAAAATCCGTGGAGATCAAAACCTCCAGTATGCTTTTGTCCCCATATTTGACAGCCGAGCGAAAAGCAAAATAGGGCTTTGACAATCCATTCAGGTCAATGGACGGGCTGATTAACCAGACTACACTACTGTCGTCATTGGAAGCATAGGCACTCACACTGGCCGAACGACCTAAGGTGGTCTCCTCCTCTTCTATTTTCCAATAGGGGCTTCCCTCCTCTGTGTGGTTCAACCAACCTTCGATTTGCAGTTTACCCCGGGTGGTAGTTTCAAAATGCTCTTCAAAAAAAGGATCGCAGCGGCTGTCCTCAAAATCCAAATAATCAGGAGCGTTGATCTTTAGAATGTATTTTTGATCGTAGTAATCTCAGCTAAGAATCCCTTTTAAACTTCCTCTTTTTTGGGGTATAACAACCGATTTGAATTTAGAAAAATCCTACAGGGAAAACTTCCAACCACTGTTCAATCCCATGAAGAATTTACACAAAAAAGGAGTGGGCAGTTTGGCCTACCGTGACCGTTGGTTTTTATTTGATCAGATTTTGATATCCTACTCCTTGATGCCCGCTAAGGGAGTCTTTTTTATAGAAGCAAAGGTCTTTAGTCCTGATTTTTTAAAAAATAAAAAAGGTAAATACAAGGGTTACCCTTTTCGATCGGAAATTCACGGTGGCCAGTTGTCTGGTTACTCAGATCACTTCCCGATCTATGCCCTAATGGGGAAAACGAAATAATAATTTTTAGTTCATTCTCTACAAGAACACCATGGCATGCAACCCAATCCGCAGACCCTAATGGATCATTTCTGACAGCCTCAATCTCGAATGATTACATCTCCTGAACCCGTTGTTTTGATATTTTGAATTTGTGGATTTCCCAAACATACAATATCACCTGAGCCTGTGATTCTTGCATTGATTTCGCTATTGGCTTGCATTTCAATATTACCAGAACCCGTCACTCGAGCTTGACCGTTTTCGGTTTTTAAACGACTTGAGTCTATATCGCCCGAGCCCGTCAAAATGAAAGAAGAATTTGCGCTCTCTCCCGTGAGTTTGATGTCTCCAGAACCGGTGAGCGTTCCCTCTAAATCTTGAACATAAATGGTTAAATCTATTTCTCCTGAACCAGAGAGTTTAACTTCAAATTCCCCTGCACTCAACTCATGATTGGACTGAATACTTCCGGATCCACTGAGTACCACTTCTTGAATGTGTTCAACGGGAATACTTATCCTTACTCGTCCTGATTTCCAGTTATTAAACCAAGAAGATTCCTTTTTTTTGATGATCAGCATTCCTTTTTTGACATAGGTTTCGATCTGATCCAAATCGTCTGCATCTCCTTTTAGGGTCAATGTACCTTCATTGCCATTGGTCAATGTAACATCGTAATGACCCGCAACATGAATACCATCAAATGAATCGATATTACGTGTTTCCGTTTGAGAGAAAAGGAGGGTCGAGGCAAAAAAGAAGGTGGATAGGCTTAGAAATAGGTGTTTTTTTGTTTTCATGGTATTTGAGGTTTTGATTATTAATGCGTTTGTTTCAGCTTTACCGCTCCGTATTCAGATTCAATTTGAAGGCGGTTAGTGGTGTTTTTGTTGGTTAAATACCCACTATAAGATTTCTCCGTGTTTTGTTCCCGAACAACAAGGTGCTTTAGGGAAAGGTTACTTTTTAAATGCGCAAATTCAAGATTGATGTTGTAAGTAAATTCCCACATAGGATCAACACCTAGGGTGATTCCAGTAAATTCTGAATCGATCACTATCTTTTGAACGGACGGATTTACACGATCCACTCGAGCATTGCCATATTCAAGATTGAGATTCAAATTCTTATCGAGTTGGCCTATTTGTAAAGTAAGGAAATCACCCGCTCCGAAAAGGGTATTGATCTCTTCCACTTGCAACTTTCCATAGTCATTTCTAAACCCTAAACTGTCAATTTTGTCAAACTTAGAATGGGTATAGTCGGCATTGAGGGTGATTTTTCCCCCCTCCAAAACTTCAAAGCCCGAATAGTCTGCATTGATTTCTCCTCCATTGATAAAATCAATGGTGGAATGGGAAGTATAATCGAAGGACAGAAAATTTGATTGGTGATGCAAATCCCCAATCAATAGCTTTCCATAATCACAACTGATTTTGGCAGACCCCTCCAATTCGTTTAGGACAATGGTGCCATAGTCATTATTTAAATCAACAGCACTCGATTTTGGAAGTTTTACATGATAATCTATTTGATAACGCAATCTATTGCTATTGAACCACTTATAGCCCCAACCTTCATCAATTTTTGTTTTAGCACTGACAAATTTTGGGGACAAATCAAATTCAACGTCTATCTGATCCAGCTTTTCATTGACTCGCTTTTGGTTGTTTCCTTTGACTGTAATCTTTACTTCAATGATGACTTTGTTTTGATCCCAACTACTGATCGTGAGGTTGCCAAACTGATTTTTTATGACCACTTCGACCTTGGGGTCAACTTCAATCTCTCTGCGGATTTCTTTAGTCTTGGTCTGAATTGCATAGAGCGACACACTCATTGTGATAAAACAAAAGCTGATTAATTTATATTTCATTGCTTTCATAATGGTTGTTTTTAATTTTATTAAGGGCACTATTAATGTCGTTCAGTAGGCTGATCTGTGTGTTCAGATTTCCAATCAGTGCTTTAATCAGTTGTGGTTGACTTGGATTGGCTTCCCACTTTTTATGGAGTTTACGATAATCGTCTTGAATAAAATCGAGTTGTCTTTTGCTCTGCTCGAAAATTTTTTTGGTATCGGGAGCATTTGCCTTTTCAAAAGCGGTTATTTGCTCTTCGATCAGTTGCATTAAATGAAATTCTGCTTTCTGAAATTGAATCGTGTCTATGGAGGTCTCCTCATTCATAAGGTGAAAAACGCCTCCCAGACCGACACAAAGCAGCACTGTGGCAACCCAGCGAACAAAATATTTTTGTCTTGTCTTTTTCTGATTTTTGAGTCGCCACTGAAACTGACTTAGATGATTGGATCTTAGTGGAGGCGGGTCTTGTAATCGCTCCCATTTTTGAAACAGTTCTTTAATTTCTTGTTGATTCATTCAAGTATTTTTTTAGTTGTGCTTTGGCTCGCGAAAGCATGGTTCTGCAATTGTTGTAACTCCACGGGAGTAATTGGGATATTTCCCTATGAGTGAAGCCTTCCAAGTAGTATAATTTTAAAATCAGTCCGTATCGATCGTTGAGTTTTGCCATGGCTTTTTCCAGTTGGAAGCTATTCACAATGGGAAAATCGTTGGCATCCTCTTCTGAATTTTCGCTCAGCTCCAGGTAGTTTTCAAATTGAAATTCATTTACAAAACGTTTGTTGTGTCGGTAATAGGCAATACTTTTCCGAACGACAATCTTTCGAAGCCAAGCGCCAAAATTTCCATCTCCTCTGTACTGGTCTAATTTTTCAAATGCACTGATCATTCCTTCTTGCATGGCATCTTGAGCATCGTCTCTGTTTTTTAGAATACCGCATGCCGCTTGATATAACAGTAAATGATAACGTTGATAGAGTTCCATTTGGGCAATTTGATCCTTTTTTTTACAGGCTCTGATAAGGGGGCTTATATGCAGTTTCTTGTAATTCAATGATAATGTATTCAATAATATGAGCTCAAAACTGGTGAATTGTTACACTTTACTCATCATTTTTTTGCTCAAGGCTTAGCAACCAATACATGGTCTATTCTACAGAAAGTAAGACCATTCCTTTTTTTCGTAATCTTAGTTTCAAAATTGAATGGGTGTTTTAGGGAAATCCAGAAAAGTAAATAACAAAGTTTCAGGAAGTGGAACCCTAAACACTATTGATTAGATTTAACTTTTCCGAACCTTCAAAAAAGAAAAAGGATGGAAATAATACAAATCAATAAAAAAAGATAGTGGAATTAATCCAAACCTTCGGGGTATAAAAAATGATTGTAAGGAAAACGGGTAATGTGAATTTTCCGGGTTTCGGCATATACCCTTTCCCGAAAAGTCTGAAGGTTTTCTTTGTTAAGAGCCGAAATGAACAGTGCTCGGTCGTTGACCCTATGCATCCAAGTCGATTGCCATTCCTCCAGGCTGTAGTGTTTTGAAGTCCTTTCGGCCATCAGGTCAGTTTCGTCCCAAGGCTCGGGCTGGTAGGCATCGATTTTGTTAAACACCATGAGCGTAGGTTTGTCCAAACTTTTGATTTCACCCAAGATTTGATTGACGGACTCAATATGCTCCTCAAAATTGGGATGGGAAATGTCCACCACGTGCAACAACAAATCGGCTTCTTGTACTTCGTCCAAAGTACTTTTAAAAGATTCTACCAATTGGGTGGGCAGTTTGCGAATAAAGCCCACGGTATCACTGAGCAAAAAAGGCAAATTGCCAATGACCACTTTGCGAACGGTGGTATCGAGGGTAGCAAAAAGTTTGTTTTCGGCAAAGACCTTGCTTTTGGCAATGACATTCATCAGGGTCGATTTGCCGACATTGGTATAGCCCACCAATGCGACCCTGACCAAGGCCCCACGGTTACCCCTTTGGGTGGCCATTTGCTTGTCGATGGTAATCAGTTTTTTCTTGAGCAGAGAAATTTTATCCCTTACGATACGTCGGTCGGTTTCGATTTCTGTTTCCCCTGGTCCACGCATTCCGATCCCACCACGTTGACGTTCCAAGTGCGTCCAAAGTCCTTTGAGCCGGGGCAATAGATATTCGTATTGGGCCAATTCAACCTGGGTACGGGCATAACTGGTTTGGGCACGCTGAGCAAAAATATCCAATATCAAACCGGTACGATCCAAAATTTTACAGCGCAAAATCTTTTCGATATTTCCCTGTTGTGCGGGGGTCAACTCATCGTCAAAAACAACGGTGGTGACTTCGTTTTCACTGACATAATTTTCGACCTCTGCCATTTTTCCCGAACCAATAAAAGTCTTTGGGTTGGGGATTTGCATTTTTTGAACAAAGCGTTGGAGTACCTGCCCTCCAGCGGTATGTGTCAAAAAGGCCAATTCATCCAGATACTCTTTGGATTGGACAGCATCCTGCTGGCTGTTGATGATCCCCACAATCACAGTTTTTTCTAACGTAAGCGATTTGGCTTCGATCATGGGACTACTTCTTCCAAGTTTTTAGGACCAAGTGCTGACCGTCATATTCGGCATAGGTGTTGTGGGTGATCCAATCGCCCAAATTGATGTATTGGGACTTTTCACCCAATGAAATTTCTAAAGGAAGGTGCCGGTGACCAAAAACAAAATAATCAAATTGTTCTTTTTGAAGTTTTCTTTTGGAGTAGGCCACCAACCACTCTTTGTCCTCTCCCAAAAATTTGACATCTTCTTCTCCAGAAATCAGTTTGTTTTTTTTGGAAAGGTATTGACCCAATCGGACGCCCCAATCGGGATGAAGCCAACGAAAAAGCCATTGAGATAGTGGGTGAGTAAACAACTTTTTCATGCGTTTGTATCCCTTGTCCCCAGGACCTAATCCATCGCCATGACCGATAAAAAAACGGCTGGTTCCCAAGGTCAAAGTGATCGGTTGGTGGTGAACGGTAACGCCCAGTTCCTTTTGAAAATAGTCCCGCATCCACAAATCGTGGTTACCTACAAAAAAGGTGATGGGGATGCCCGCATCGGAAAGCTCTGCCAGTTTGCCCAGTACCCTGACAAAACCTTTGGGGACTACGGTTTTGTATTCAAACCAAAAATCAAATAGATCGCCCAACAAATAGATGGCTGCGGCATCTTTTCGAATTTCTTCCAACCAAGTGACAAAAAATTTTTCTCTTTCCCGGCTTTGTTTTTCATCGGGCAAACCCAGATGATTGTCAGAGGCAAAGTATATTTTTTTGTTTTTTGGAAGCTCCATAAAATATAAAGTTAGACTAAGCTATGGCCTGATCCAAATCTTCGATCAGATCTTGAACGTCCTCAATGCCAACGCTTAGGCGGATCAACCCATCGACTACTCCGCTTTTTTCGCGAACTGCTTTGGGGATGGAGGCATGGGTCATGGAAGCAGGGTGTCCAGCTAAACTTTCAACCCCACCCAACGATTCAGCCAAAATAAAGAGCTTTAAATTTTCTACTATACTCATCGATGTTTGCAAATCTCCGCCTCTGGGAACAAAAGACAACATACCACCAAAGGCGTTCATTTGTTTTTTGGCGACCTCGTGATTGGGGTGATCGACCAATCCCGGCCAATATACTTTTTCGATTTTGGGGTGATGTTGGAGGTAAATCGCCACCGCAGCCCCATTTTCACAATGTCTTTGCATTCTTAAATGGAGGGTTTTGATGCCCCTAAGAGTGAGAAAGCAATCCATGGGTCCGGGGACGCCACCGCCAGAATTTTGGATAAAGGCGAGTTTTTCTTGCAAGGCGTCATCATTGACTACCAGAAGTCCCAAAACAGTATCACTGTGTCCAGCGAGGTATTTGGTCGCAGAGTGCAAAACGATATCGGCGCCCAGATCGAGGGGTTGTTGCAGATAGGGAGAGGCAAAGGTATTGTCAACGGCTACCAGAGCGTTGTGGGCTTTTCCCAATGCGGCAATGGCTTGGATGTCGACCACTTTCATCATGGGGTTGGTGGGGGTTTCGACCCAAATCAGTCGGGTTTTGTCGTTGAGGAATTGGGTCACGGTATCGGGCTTTTCCATATTGACAAAATGGATTTTTAAGCCATATTTTTCAAAGATTTGGGTCATCAATCGATAGGATCCTCCGTAGAGATCGTCGGTAGAAATGATTTCGTCTCCAGGTTTAAAAAGTTTGAGAACGGTGTCCATTGCGGCCATACCAGAGGCAAAGGCCAAACCGTGTTTTGCATTTTCGATACTGGCAATGGAACGCTCCAAGGCAGTACGGGTGGGGTTGTGCGTTCGACTGTATTCATAGCCTTGATGTTCACCCGGAGTGGTTTGGGCATAGGTCGAAGTTTGATAAATGGGCGGCATGACCGATCCATAGGCTTTATCGGGTTGCTGACCTCCGTGAATTGTGGCACTGTTAAAACGCAATTTTTTCGCCATTGCAGTCAATTTTAGTTAGTGCAAAGGTATTGGAATTTTGGGAAAAAGATTCAGGATGGGTCAAAGAAAGAAGGGCAAACAAGCCAGGACGGGTAGGCAGGTCACCGAGCCAGGCCAGTGGCCAATCACCACCATAGGGCTGACTCAATGTAAAGTCTTAGAAAATTGAAGTGTAAAAGGATCGAAAAACATGGGTTCAAGACTTTTCATTATCGGTCTAAAAACCATTTCTTTGCACTGTAAATTCAAAAGATGGGCTTTTTTCTTTATTTGAGCAGTTGTAGTACTTGCAAGAGGATCATGGAATTACTGGCATTGCCGGAGGACCTCAAATTGATCGACATCAAAAAAGAGCCCCTTGGCACAGATCAGTTGGATTTTTTGTATCAAAATACAGGCAGTTATTTGGCTTTGATCAACAGACGGGCTCAGTTGTTTAAACAACGACAAATCGATACGCAACAGCTCACAGAGGATTCCGCCAAAAATTTGCTCTTGGAGCACTATAGTTTTCTCAAACGTCCAGTATTGGTTTATCGAGACAAAGTGTTTGTCGGCAACAGCAAGGCTGTGGTTGCCGAAGCCAAAAAATGGATTGATGAACACTAGATCTTGGGCACTCTTGGCCGCAGGAGGAGCCACAGCCATCTATGGACTCAACCACACCGTAGCCAAGGTAGTGATGCCAGATTATGTCGGTGCTTTTGGGTTTATTTTTATTCGTACTGCAGGAGCCACTTTACTGTTCTGGTTACTCAGTTTATTTTTAAAATCAGAGAAAATTGAGCGCGTTGATTACCTCCGTTTATTTCTGGCTGCCCTGATGGGCATGTGTATCAATATGCTTTCATTCTTTAAAGGCTTGGAGCTTTCAACCCCTGTAAATAGTGGAATTTTTGCCACCACCAATCCCATCATCATCCTATTGCTCTCCTATCTTTTTTTGAATGAAAAAATTGGAATGAGAAAGTTTTTAGGCATCACTATGGGATTTACCGGCGCCATGATACTGGTACTCTATGGCACTCAAAATACGACTAATGCTCCCAATGTGCTGTTGGGAAACATCTTGTTTATGATCAATTCGGTCTTCTTTTCGGCATTTATCATTGTAGTCAAGCCCTTGTCAGAAAAATACAATACCGTGACCATTATGAAATGGTTATTTCTCATTGGCTTTGTACTCACCTTTCCAGTAACTATTGGAGAATATGCAGCAGTGGACTGGAGGAATATGCCTTTTGATGTCCTTTGGAGGGTTGCGTTTGTTGTTTTGGGAACGACCTTTTCGACCTATTTACTCAACCTCTATGCCTTGAAGAATTTACAGGCTTCGACCGTTGGTGCATTTGCCTATGCCCAGCCCATCATTGCCATAGGCTATGCTGTCTATACTGGAAATGACAGCTTGGATGAGGTCAAAGCCATTGCTTGTTTGGTGATTATGACGGGTGTTTATTTGGTTTCCAAAAAACCATTAAAAGTTCGAAGTAAGGCCTTGGGTCTTTAAAAAATATCATTAGGGTAGAGACTAATTATGACTACTTTATTATTTTTGGCGAGTATTTAATACTTAAAAATTCGTAATGAAGAAATCCTTAGCATTTTTAGTAGTCTTGGTTGTAACGATCGCCTGTGGTCCAAAAAAAGAAAAAAAGAAATCTTTTGAGTACAAGCGCACCACTACCGAGAAAAAAGCCGAAAAAAAAGCAATTGAAAAAGCTCCTGTCAATGTTGAAAACGTTGGGATTGGCCCCATCAAATCAATGGCTTTTGACACCAATATAGATGCTGCTTTGGCCGAAGAGGGATCGACTATTTTTAAGCAAAAATGCACCGCTTGTCACATGCCCGATCGAAAGCTGATAGGCCCTGCCATGAAGGGGATTTACGACCGTAGAAATCCAGCATGGGTGATGAACATGATACTGAATCCCACAGAGATGCTTCAAAAGGATGAAACCGCTGTGGCATTGTTGAAAGAATACAACAATGTAATGATGCTCAACCAAAACCTATCCCAAGAAGAGGCACGAGCATTGGCAGAATATTTCAGAACTCTATAGCGAAGACCAGGCTTTTCCTCCTGTAGTTTCCATCAAATCTACACAACCTTTTTGCTCTCCGGGAATGGGTGCATAGGCCATAACATTTTCACCAATGTATTCATTGGTTTTAAAGGCGTTGATGGTCATACTCCGAAGTTGTTTCGCAAACGCAGAAGCCGTTTGATAGTTTTCATCGTCTTGGGCTGAATTTTGTTGCTGCTGATCTGCTTTTAAATATTTGGCCAATTGCGCATCTAAGTCCGAACGTTCTAGGCGACTGGCATTGCTTTTGCCCGTATCTTTGAGGGCTATTGCAATGAACTGATCCAAACCGTCGGTAATCTTTTTCTGTGCTTTCTCATTCATAATGACATCAATAAACCCATCCAAAAATTCCGGTAATTTTAATTCAATAGCACCAGGAATATCTGTATCTGGAATGATAAGATCCATTAATTGAGATACCACCGAAAAATTCTCCTTTGAAAAATGAATCGGTGAAAAAGTGTCGGTTTGGGTTTGGCAACTTTGAAGCATTCCGACTACCGCAGGGGTAACGGTAATGGCTGTGGTTCCAAAACCTATTGTTCTTAAAGCTTTTCTTCTGTCCATATTTTGATAGATTATAGATTCATTTTTTTAAGTTCTTTAACAGCGTGATCAACGGCTCTGGCCGTCAAAGCCATGTATGTCAAGGATGGGTTGGTGTTCCCGGCTGAAGTCATTCCCGATCCATCGGTAACATATACATTGGATACTGAGTGGAGTTGGTTGTACTTGTTCAACACAGAGGTTTTGGGATCACGTCCCATACGAGCGGTACCCATCTCGTGAATTCCCAAGCCCATAGAGTAGCCTTTGTCATACTGTTGTATGTCTTTAAATCCAGCAGCATCGAACATTTCCGCTGCCTGAACCATCATATCCTTACGCATTATTTTTTCATTTTCCTTGATCTCAGCATCAAAAGTAACAGTGGGCAATCCCCATTGGTCTTTTTTGTTGGGATCGAGATACATTTTATTTTCGTGATAGGGCAAGGTTTCACCAAATGCGGTCATACCTATACGCCATCCACCAGGTTTCATCACGGCTTCTTTTAGTCCTTCACCATAGGCCATTTCGTTGACGATCTGAGTCCAGTCGCTTCGGTTGGCTCCTCCTTGATAACCATATCCTCTGATAAAGTCTTTACGGTTGGTGGCTCCACCAATGTTTCTAAATCGGGGAATATAAATCCCATTGGGTCTTCTTCCAGTGTAATACTTATCCTCGTGTCCTTCAATAGTCGCAGTGGCACCCAATCTAAAATGATGATCCATCATGTTGTGTCCCAATTCTCCAGAATCATTACCCATACCATTGGGAAAACGATCGGAGGTGGATTGCATCAATATGGAGGTAGAGGCAACGGTTGAAGCACAAAGGAAAACTACTTTGGCCTTGTACTCAATAACCTCTTTGGTTTCCGCATCGATCAAACGAACACCCGTTGCTTTTTTGCTGTCGGCATCATAGAGAACTTCACTGACGACAGAATTGGGTCTTAGGGTCATGTTTCCAGTGGCTTCTGCCGCAGGCAAAGTAGAGGAATTACTGCTGAAATAGGCTCCAAATGGACAACCTCTACGACAGCGGTTTCTGTATTGACAAGAATTTCTTCCCAGACCAGGTTTGGTTCCTTCGGTGATGTGAGCGACCCTTCCGATGGTTACTACCCTATCGGTAAATTTTTTGGCCACCGCATCTTTTAATTCGTTTTCAGCGCAGTTCAGTTCCATGGGAGGTAGGAATTCACTGTCGGGCAACTGAGGTAAGCCTAATTTTTCTCCACTGATGCCCACATATTTTTCTACATAGCTGTACCAAGGAGCAAGGTCTTTATAACGGATGGGCCAATCCACTGCTATACCATCTTTGGCATTGGCTTCAAAATCGAAATCACTCATCCGGTAACTTTGTCTTCCCCAAAGCAATGACCGTCCTCCTACATGATAGCCCCGAATCCAATCAAACCGCTTGTCTTCATTGTAGGGGTGTTTGTTGTCATCTACAAAAAAATGAGTGGTAGATTCGGTGTTTACATAATTGGTGCGGCTTTGCTTGGGCTGGCGTTTTCTGATTTCTTGGGTGATCTTGTCCCCTCCTTTGAAATCCCATTTGTCCATATTGGCGGTTGGATAATCCACAGGGTGTTGCACCATTGGACCTCTTTCCAATACCAAGGTCTTTAATCCTTTTTCGCATAATTCTTTAGCGGCCCAACCTCCGCTGATTCCAGTTCCAACTACTATGGCATCGTAACTATCGTTCATATATTTTAACTGAGGTTATACTATCATTTATTATTGTAAAAATATCTTTTTGAAGCATAAACAACAACAAAAATGTTTTTTTTATTTAGAATGGCATATATAAGGACGAATTCGAGATAACTTCCTGTCATTTTATTTTTGATTTGGGAGGTTTATATTGTATTTATATTCCATTTTGGTTTTGAAAAATTAATCCTATTTTTACTCCAATTGTAAAAATAAATCAAAATGAGTAAAATTCGACTAGGCGTATTGGGCGGCGGTGGCGATTCGCTGATCGGCGTATTGCACCGAGTGGCCTCCCATATGTATGATCGCTACGAAATCGTGGGGGGCGTTTTTAATCCTGACTATGAAGAAAACATCAAATTTGCCAAACAAATTGGCGTGAATACCGATAGAGTTTACAAGGACTTCGATGCCTTTGTAGCAGAAGAATCTGCCAAACCCGAAAGCGAAAGGGTTGAAGTAGTTTCTGTTTTGACCCCTAATTTCTTGCACTTCCCCATGGCCAAAAAACTATTGGAAAATGGTTTTAACGTCATTTGTGAAAAGCCGCTGACTACCACATTGGAAGAGGCCAAAGAACTGCAAGCACTACAAAAAAAGCATCAAGCCATCTTTGCAGTGACCTATACCTATACTGGCTACCCCATGGTCAGAGAAATGAAAGATATGATTGCCAATGGTGTGATCGGCGATGTTCACAAGGTAGATTTACAATACTACCAAGGCTGGATCAATCCCGTGATCCACGACAAAGAAAAAAGAAGTAAAGTATGGCGATTGGACCCCAAAAAGGCAGGAATCAGTTCCTGTATCGGTGATATCGGTACCCATATTTTTAATATGGTGGAATACGTAACAGGCTTGGAGGTTTCGGAATTACTTTCCGATCTCAACACCCTATACGATGATAACCCCTTGGACATTGACGGATCGATTTTGATTCGCATGGAAAACAAAGTCAAAGGATTGTTAAGAGCCAGTCAAATTGCTACCGGAGATGAGAACAACATTACTGTTGCGATTTATGGACGTGAAGGGGCATTGAAATGGGAACAAGAAAATCCCAATTATTTGTACCACCTGAAAGATGATGAACCCAGAAGATTGATCAAGCCAGGAAACGCTGCCTATAATACGGCTGTATCTTTGGACGGTACCAAACTTCCTGCAGGTCATCCCGAAGGAATCTTTGATGCCATGGGGAATATTTACAAAGGAGTAGCCAAAGCACTCCGGGAAGAAAAATCATTCAACGGAGAATTTCCTACCCTTTACGAAGGAGTCAGAGGGATGTTATTTATAGAAAAAACAGTAGAATCGAATCAAAAAGGAAACGTATGGGTAAGCATGGAAAATCAATGAAAACCATAAAAGGACCTGCGGTTTTTTTGGCGCAATTTGTCGATAAGCAGGCTCCCTTTAATACACTAGACGGCATGTGCCAATGGGCGGCCGACTTGGGTTATAAAGGGATTCAGATTCCCACATGGGAGCATTTTTTAATCGATTTGGATAAGGCTGCCGAAAGCCAGACCTACTGCGATGAACTCAAAGGCAAAATCAATTCCTATGGCTTGGAAATCACAGAACTTTCCACCCACCTTCAAGGACAATTGGTCGCTGTTCATCCTGCTTACGATTTGATGTTTGACAGCTTCGCGCCCGATGCCTACAAAAACAATCCCAAGGCCAGAACACAATGGGCTATAGAAACCCTTAAAAAAGCCGCCAAAGCGAGCAACCGATTGGGACTAAATGCCCATGCGACCTTCTCTGGTGCGCTATTGTGGCACACTTGGCATCCTTGGCCTCAACGCCCCGAGGGATTGGTCGAAATGGGATTTAAAGAATTGGCCGACAGATGGCTCCCCATTCTCAACACCTTCGATGAAAATGGAGTTGACGTTTGCTACGAAATTCATCCCGGTGAAGACCTCCACGATGGAGTAACCTTTGAACGCTTTTTGGAAGCCACCGGAAATCACAAAAGGGCTAACATCCTTTATGATCCGAGTCACTTTGTACTCCAACAACTGGACTATATCGAATACATCGACCACTATCACGAGTTCATCAAATCTTTCCACGTGAAAGATTCGGAGTTTAAGCCCAATGGAAAAAAAGGAGCCTTTGGAGGCTATGGCGATTGGATTGATCGAGCAGGACGCTATCGTTCTCCCGGCGACGGACAAATCGATTTTAAAACCATTTTTACTAAGCTCACAGAATACGGCTGCGATGTTTGGGCAGTGATGGAATGGGAATGCTGTATCAAAAGTCCCGAGCAAGGGGCAAGAGAAGGCGCGCCCTTCATTCAATCACACATCATAGAGGCCACTCAAAAGACTTTTGATGACTTTGCCGGTACCGAAATCGATGAAAATCACCTTAAAAAAATTCTCAACCTTTAAACTAAACCAAATGAAAAAAATATTACTAATTGTATTTGTATCCCTAAGTGTGGCATGTAATCAGACCCCAAAAAAAAAGAAAGTAACCGCCGAAGCTGCCCCAGCACAGAATGAATGGGTAGATCTATTCGATGGTGTTTCCTTCAAAGGCTGGCATCAATTTAATAAAACCGAAATGAGTTCGGCCTGGGTTATAGAAGACGGAGCCATGGTATTGCCCGATGGGACTGGAAGTGGAAAAGGCAATAATATTGTTACGGACAAGGAATATACCAACTTTGAACTTTCCATGGAATGGAAAATTGTTGAAGGAGGAAACAGTGGTATTTTTTGGGGCGTAAAAGAAGGAGAGGGTTATAAAACTCCCTATCAAACAGGACCCGAAATCCAAGTATTGGACAATGAGCGTCATCCAGACTCATTTAATAAACCCAATTATCATCAAGCAGGAGCGCTTTATGATATGGTTCAGCCCTCACAGAATGTATGCAAACCCGCTGGAGAATGGAATCACGTTTTAATTTCAATCAATTACAACACCAACAAGGCAAGTGTTAAACTCAACGATGTGGAAATCGTAACTTTTGCGTTAACTGGACCGGATTGGGATGCTTTGGTGGCCGATTCCAAATTCAGTGACTGGGATGATTTTGCCAAATTCAAAACGGGAAAAATAGGACTTCAAGATCACGGTGATGGTGTCAGCTATCGCAACATCAAAATCCGTGAATTGTAGCCGCAAATGATTCAATCGATGACCGGCTTTGGTAAAGCCGAAATCCAGTTCGAAAACAAAAGCTATGTCTTGGAGTTGCGCTCGCTTAACAGCAAGGGACTGGAAATCAATGCCCGGCTGCCAGTTCATGTCAGGGAAATCGAGATTCAACTCAAAAAGAGCATAGGGAAATTCCTTAAAAGAGGAAAGATCGATTTGAATCTCAACATCGAGAACATCAGTGAGTCCAGTGCTAAAACCATTAATATAGCTACCGTCAATCAATACATCGAACAGCTGAGAAGTATAGAAGACGGGGATCGTTTGGAACTGCTCAAAATTGCCCTTAAGCTGCCCGACACCCTCAAAACTGAGATCAAAGATTTTGATGAATCCGAAATTGAATTGATCGAAAGTTTATTGAAAAAAGCGATAGACGCACTGAATGAATTCCGATCTGATGAAGGAAAAATCCTAGAAATCGAATTCAATAAAAGATTGGTCAATCTGGAAGGGCTTCTCAAAGAAGTAGAAATCATCGATCCCGAGAGGAGCACCAAAATCAAAGAAAAATTAAACGCTGCTTTGGAAAGCCTCCCATCTGAGGTTGATCAAAATCGGTTTGAGCAGGAGTTGATCTATTATTTGGAAAAATACGATATCACCGAAGAGAAAGTCCGGCTCAAAAATCATATTGATTATTTCAAAAAGACTCTGGACAGCGAAACTTCCAATGGTAAAAAACTCGGATTTATCGCACAAGAGGTTGGAAGAGAGATCAATACCATCGGATCAAAGGCCAATCATGCAGGACTTCAAAAGCTGGTCATTCAGATGAAGGATGAACTGGAAAAAATAAAGGAGCAATTATTGAATGTATTATAATTGAAAGAAGGAAAACTCATTGTGGTATCGGCCCCATCGGGTAGTGGTAAAACCACTTTGGTTCAATCCCTATTGAGCCAAAACCTTCCTTTGTCTTTTTCCATTTCGGCCACCTCTCGTCCCCCACGCGGAAAAGAGCAGGATGGTGTAGATTACCATTTTTTGGAATTGGATGATTTTAAAAAAAAAATTGAAGCGGACGCTTTCGTCGAATACGAAGAAGTTTATCCGGGAAAGTTTTATGGAACCCTGAGATCTGAACTGGAAAAAAAATGGTCAAAAGGACAACACATTATTTTTGATGTAGACGTAGTGGGAGGTCTCAATATCAAATCCCAATACCCCGACCAGACCCTAGCGATTTTTATCCAAGCACCCAGTTTGGACGTTTTGGAGCAACGACTGCGGTCAAGAGGAACCGAAAGTGAAGCCCTGCTTCAAGAGCGTCTTGCTAAAGCAAAAATGGAAATGGAACAAGCTTCAAAATTCGATTTTTTACTGGTAAATGATGATCTAGAGATTTCCAAAAAAGACTTCTCTGAACGGGTCAAAGCATTTTTAGACCAAGTATAAGTAATGAAAAATATCGGGCTGTTTTTTGGATCTTTTAATCCCATCCATTTAGGGCATTTGGCAGTGGCCAATTTTTTTGCTCAAAACAGCAATTTGGCAGAAGTATGGTTGGTAATCAGCCCCCAAAGTCCATTCAAAGAAAAAAGCAGTTTGATGGAAAACCACCACCGATTGGCCATGGTTGAATTGGCCATTGAGGGCAATCCGAAACTCAAAGCCTGTTCCGAAGAATTTGACCTGCCCACACCCAATTACACGGTAGAGAGCTTGCAGCATTTGAAAAAAAAATATCCTGAAAATCAATTTACCCTTCTGATGGGACAAGACAATATGGCGAAATTCGAACGATGGAAAGAGCACAACCAAATTTTGGAACAGTGTCATCTCTTTGTCTATCCCCGCTCCCAATCGGACAAAATACCCACAAGACTTTTAAAGCACCCAAAGATTCATTATTTTGAGGCAGATTTGATGGAAGTCTCAGCAACTGAAATTCGAAATGCCATTAAAAATAAAAAACCGTTAACGAATTTGATCCCTGATCAAATTGAAGAATATTTTGAAAAATTCAACCCCTATCATTAAGTCCTTTAAATGAAAAACATCAAAGCGAGTAAAGAATTTTTAAAGACATCCTCTACAGCTTGGGAGGAGATAGAACCAAAGATCAAAAGAAAAATCTTGGGTTATGACAATCAACTCATGTTGGTTCAAGTGCATTTTGAAAAAGGAGGCATAGGGGCGGAACACCAACATCACCACTCCCAGTCCTCCCTTGTAGGATCGGGTGTGTTTGAAATCACCATCGATGGGGTAACCCAAAGATTGGAAAAAGGGGATTCGTTTTACGTACCTCCCAATACCCTTCACGGCGCAGTATGTCTAGAGGAAGGAGAACTTATCGATGCTTTTAGTCCCGTGAGGGATGAATTTATTGATTAAAATCAAGCCATACTAGCTTTTCTCCAAAAGACCACTCAGTGTTCTAGCAATGTTTTCCCTGTTCCATTTTTCAATATCTGCCATCTGATTGCGGGTCTTATTTTTTTGGTGTGCGGCTTTCTCGATAAAGGCTTTTATGGCCTCAGTATCGTCCGCATCGATCATTTGAGCAAAAGAAGCAAGTTTCAATAGTTTTCCTGCTTCGGATTGGGGATCACCGATAGAAAGGACAGGAACTTCTGTAGCGAGATACTCCAGTAATTTTCCAGAGATCATATCTAGATCGGCTCCTTTAAAAATAAAGTTGAGTAACAGGTCTCCGCTTTTCATCAAGGCGATGGCTTCTTTGTGGGGAAGGTAACCCTTGAAATCAAGCTCAATTTTGTGCGCCGTTTGTCGGATATTCTCCAAAATGTGATCATTGATATTTCCAGCCAAAGAAAGTCGAATGTGGTGGTGGTCGGCCATGTCATTGAGTACTTTCATCACAGAAATATAGTCTTGATTATCGGTCAACAAACCAGTATAAACCACGTGAAACGGTTTTACAGAAGTTTTGGGGACAGCCAATATCATATCTTGATCATAGCCGTTGGGCAGTACATGAAACTTTTGGTCGGGGGCTTTGATTTTCAATTTTTGAACCAGATTTCCCCCTACGGTGGTCAATATTCCATCGGCATTTTGAAGGACTTTACTTTCCCAACGGGTGTCTTTTTTTTGAGCCAAAACAGTACGATAGAGGTCTTTATTGTAAAAGATATCCGTCCAAGGGTCGCGAAAATCAGCCCACCATTGGATGTCGAATTGGGCTTTGAGCTTTAGTCCGACCAAATGGGTAGAATGTGGTGGCCCGGTAGTGATTACTCTTTGGATGCCCTCTTTTTGAATGAGTTTTTTTGCTTCGGTAAGGGCATAGGCATTCCAGCCTATTCGTGCATCGGGAATAAAAAAGTTTCCCCTGATGAATGCGGCAAATTTGGCCACCCATCCTTTTTTATTTATCTGTCCTTGAGGTATCCCTTTGTTGGGGGAACCACTAAGCAGTTGAGCATATATTTTTAGGGGTTCTTTGGTGTCCGTTTTGAGGACTTTAATCTCTTTGACCTCTTCCAATAAATGGTGATCCAAAACGGGATAGGAGGCTTGTTTTTCATCTACGGTAATCACAATGGGTTCCCAGCCCAAGGCCTTTAGGTGTTTGGCAAAATACATCCAACGCTGTACTCCTGATCCCCCGGAGGGTGGCCAGTAATAGGTCAAAATCAATACCTTTTTGGAATCTTTCAAAAGTCAGCGATTATCCCAAAAGTAACTATTTCTTTTTTTTGTAAAGGGGAACAGAGGAACAGGCTTCTCCGTAAAAAAGACTTTTTACCACGGGTTGTAGTTTGGCAATCAGTTGAACATAGGCATCCTGTGGAACAGTTTTATCACTACAGCCTTTGATAATCAAGGGTTGATCTTTGTATTGAGATATGTCCAAGAGTTGAATTTCTTCGGCAAATAGCTGTACTTCCAAATCATTCAGGGTTCCCAAGACGACTTTTCGTGCATAGGGTTGGAGGTGGGTGGTAACCAACAGGGCAGCCCAAGCCGGTAGAATGGCATCTGTGGAACAATGCAAGGCGATGAATTGATCTCGGTAAACACTCCAATCGTGGGCCTTGAGTAGGGCTCGGAATTCCTTTTCTTTGAGTAGGAGTCCTTGGTGCAACCACTGAGATAGATCAATGGATTGTCGTGTTCCGATTTGATATAGTTTTTCAAGATCGAAAGTAATTAAGGCACTTGCTGCCACACGATTGACAATGGTATCTGCCATTTATAACATTCCTAATTCCAATTTGGCTTCTTCGCTCATCAGGTCTTGAGACCAAGGGGGGTCGAAGGTAATTTCTACCTCTGCGTCCTTCACCTCGTCCAAAGACTTTACTTTTTCTTCCACTTCACGGGGGAGGGTTTCTGCCACGGGACAGTTGGGAGTAGTAAGGGTCATCAGTATTTTGACATCGGCATCTTCGTTGACAAAAACGTCATAGATCAATCCCAGTTCGTAGATGTCCACTGGTATTTCCGGGTCAAAAATAGTCTTGAGTACTTTTACAATTTTGTCGCCCAGTTCGGCCGTTTCGGTGATTTCTTCTGACATGATTAGTTCAATTGGGTTTTAAAAGCGATGGCATACATTTTCAGTTGTTTGATCATGGAAACCAAGCCATTGGCACGGGTGGGAGACAAATGTTCCTTTAGTCCGATTTTATCGATGAATTCAGTTCCTGCTTCGAGTATGGCATCGGGATGTTGGTGGGAAAACGCCCTTATCAAAATGGCGATGATGCCTTTGGTGATGATGGCATCGCTGTCAGCGGTAAAAATCAGTTTATCGTCCTCCAAATCGGCATGCACCCAAACTTTGCTCTGGCATCCTTTGATGATATAGTCGTCGGTTTTGTATTGAGCATCGATCAAGGGAAGAGATTTCCCCAGCTCAATCATGTACTCATAACGTTGCATCCAGTCCTCGAACATGGAAAACTCCTCTACAATTTCTTCTTGTACATCCTGTATGGTTTCCATACTCAAAATTAGTGATTTATTGTAACATTTGTATGGCCTTCTTGAGGGCCTCTACCATGCTGTCGATCTCTTCAAAGGTATTGTAAAAAGAGAAAGAGGCCCTGACCGTTCCGGGGATTTGATAATAGTCCATAATGGGCTGAGCGCAGTGGTGTCCTGTTCTTACGGCAATGCCGAGTTTATCCAAAATACTGCCAATATCATAGGGGTGAATGCCCTCCACATTGAAAGAAATTACTGCTGTTTTCTGGGGAGCAGTGCCATAAACTTTTAGATGAGGTATTTTTTGGAGTGCTTTGGTGGCATAATTCAAAAGCTCCGCCTCGTAGGCCGCAATCTGATCCATCCCTATGTTATTGATGTAGTCCAATGCAGCACCAAAAGCAATCCCTCCTGCAATATTGGGAGTACCCGCCTCAAATTTATGGGGAAGATCGGCATAGGTGGTTTTTTCAAAAGTAACTTCGGCTATCATTTCTCCTCCACCTTGATAGGGAGGCAATCGATTGAGAGCATATTCTTTGCCATAGAGCATTCCTATTCCAGTGGGGCCACAAAGCTTGTGGGCAGAAGTGACATAGTAGTCCACGTCCAAGGCCTGAACATCAGCTTGAATATGGGGGGAAGCCTGAGCGCCATCGATCAAAACCTCAGCACCCACAGCATGGGCTTTATCGATGATGGTTTCAATAGGATTGACGGTTCCCAAAGCATTGGAAACATGATTGACAAATACCAATCGGGTTTTGTCGGACAGGAGTTTCTCATATTCATCCATGAGTAACACTCCCTCTTGGTTCATAGGGATAACTTTGAGCTTTGCTCCTGTTTTTTCGCAAAGCATTTGCCAAGGCACAATATTGGAATGGTGCTCTAGGGCAGAAACGATGAGTTCGTCTCCCTGTTTCAACAATTGGGCATATCCATTGCTTACTATATTTATGGAGTGGGTAGTGCCAGAAGTAAAAATGATCTCGTGGAGCTGGGCGGCATTGAAATGTTTTTGAATTTTTTTGCGAGCCGCCTCATAAGCATCGGTGGCCTCTTGACTCAGGGAATGTACACCACGGTGAATATTGGCATTGTAGTTTTTATAGTAATCCACAATGGTGTCAATGACCTGGACGGGGGTTTGTGAAGTAGCGGCGTTGTCAAAATAAACCAAAGGTTTACCGTTTACTTCCCTCGCTAATATGGGAAAATCTTTACGGATTTTTTGAACGTCCATGGGCTATAAATCAAATCCAAGATTGACCCCCAATTTTTTGGCAATCAATTTGTTGATGCGTTTTTTCAAAATGGGCAAGTCTACGCTTTCCAATACATTGTTTGCAAAAGCATAGGTCATCAAAGCCTTGGCTTCTTTTTTGGGAATTCCCCTTGAACGCAAATAAAACAAAGCATCTTCATCCAATTGCCCTACCGTACATCCGTGAGAGCATTTTACGTCATCGGCAAAAATTTCTAATTGGGGTTTGGTATTGACAGTAGCTTTGTCGTCGAGGAGTATGTTGTTATTTTGTTGGAAAGCATTGGTTTTTTGTGCAGTTTGATCTACATGGATTTTACCGTTGAACACCCCTTTGGATCCTTCGGAGAAGACTCCTTTGTAATCTTGGTGACTTTCGCAGTTGGGCGAAGCGTGGTCAACTAAAGTATAGTGATCAACATGCTGTTGAGCTTCCAATAAGGTAACCCCTTTGAGAGTGGAATGACAATGTTGCCCTTTGAGGTAAAAATTTAAATTGTTGCGGATCAATTTCCCCCCTAATGAAAAAGTATGAACCCTTACATTGCTGTTTTTCTCTTGGGAGATATAGGTGTTGTCAATGAGCGAGGCTGTATTGAGATCGTTTTGGATTTTGTAATAATCTACAAAGGCATCCTGATGGGCATAAATTTCAGTAACTGAATTGGTAACGACATTGTGATCTTTGAGACTTTGGTGTCGCTCTAGTATTTGAACTTGAGCATTTTGGTCGATCACAATTAGGTTTCGAGGTTGCAACCACAAGGCTTTTTCTTTTCCCGTGGAAAAATGAATGATCTCAATGGGCTTTTCGGCCACCACACTCTTGGGAATGTAAACATAGGCTCCCTCTTGGGTATAGGAGGTGTTTAGGGCTGTAAGGCTATCATCTTTGTCCGTGATTTTATTGAAATAGGTGTCGATGAGTTTTCTGTATTTGGCCTTGGACAGGGCTGCAGACATCAGACATACGTCCAAACCATCGTGGGTGGTATCTGATAAAAAAGGGCTGTAAACGCCATCGATGAACACTACCTTGTAGGTGTCTATTTCATAAAGGAAGTATTTCTTAACTTTTTTGAGTTGTATGGTGCTTTCCTTTTTGGGGAAAAGGGCATAATCCTGCCGTACCACAGCATTGAGGGAGGTGTATTTCCACGCTTCGTCTTTGCGAGAAGGGAAGCCTTTTTCCTCAAAAGTTTTGAGGGATTCCAATCGGGTTTGATGAACAGGATCAGAGAAATCGATCCTTTCTTCAAAAGCCAAATGGGAAGCCAATAATTTTTCCTTAAACTCCATAAAATTTATGCCATTTCTTTAATCCAGTCGTAGCCTTTTTCTTCCAATTCTATGGCCAAATCTTTGGTCCCTGATTTGACAATTTTCCCATCGAAGAGCACATGTACAAAATCGGGGACTATATATTCCAATAATCTTTGATAGTGGGTAATGACGATGATTGCGTTCTCACTGGAGCGCAATTTGTTGACCCCATTGGCCACAATTTTCAATGCGTCAATGTCCAAGCCAGAATCGGTTTCGTCAAGTATGGACAGTTTGGGTTCCAACATGGCCATTTGAAAAATCTCGTTTCGTTTTTTTTCTCCACCGGAAAATCCTTCGTTCAGTGAACGGGAGAGGAAACGGGAATCGATTTCCAACAGGGAGGATTTTTCTCTGATCTTCTTCAACATTACATTGGCGGCCATGTCCTCCAGTCCTTTTGCTTTTCGGGAGGCATTGATGGCAGTTTTGATGAAGTTGGTGACGCTTACCCCGGGAATTTCAATAGGGTATTGAAAAGAGAGGAAGATGCCTTTGTGGGCACGTTCTTCGGGAGCCAATTCGGCCAAATCTTCTCCTTCCAAAAGCATGGTGCCTTGATTGACTTCGTAATCTTGATGGCCTGCGATGACGGAAGAAAGGGTACTTTTTCCCGAACCATTGGGCCCCATGATGGCATGTACTTCTCCAGCTTTGACATCCAAGTCAATACCGTTGAGAATTTGTTTTCCTTCTACTTGAGCGTGAAGATTTTCTATGGTTAGCATAAGTGTTTTTTTATCCTACAGATCCCTCTAAGGAGATTTCTAATAATTTTTGTGCTTCCACGGCAAATTCCATGGGCAATTTGTTCAATACTTCTTTACTGAAACCATTGACGACTAATGCAATGGCCTTTTCGGGGTCTATCCCCCTTTGATTACAGTAAAATATTTGATCTTCCCCAATCTTGCTGGTGGTGGCTTCGTGTTCGATCTGGGCGGTTTTGTTTTTGACCTCTATATAGGGGAAAGTATGGGCGCCACATTGGTTCCCCATCAATAGGGAATCGCATTGTGAAAAATTTCTTGCGTTGGTGGCTCGGGGATGAACTTGAACCAGACCGCGATAGCTGTTTTGGGATTTTCCGGCAGATATTCCCTTGGAGATGATGGTACTTTTGGTGTTTTTACCCAAATGAACCATCTTGGTTCCCGTATCGGCTTGTTGATAATTGTTGGTCAAGGCGATGGAGTAAAACTCCCCTATGGAGTTGTCGCCTTTAAGAATACAAGAAGGGTATTTCCAAGTTACAGCAGAACCTGTTTCTACCTGAGTCCATGATATTTTGGAATTTTTGTGGCAGATGCCTCTTTTGGTAACAAAGTTGTAAACACCCCCTTTACCGTTTTTGTCTCCGGGAAACCAGTTTTGAACAGTGGAATATTTAATTTCGGCATTGTCCAAGGCCACGAGTTCGACTACTGCAGCATGCAGCTGATTTTCGTCTCGGGAGGGAGCAGTACAGCCTTCCAAATAACTCACATAACTGGATTCGTCAGCGATGACGAGTGTTCTTTCAAACTGACCTGTTCCCGCTTGATTGATCCTGAAATAGGTGGACAATTCCATGGGACAGCGAACCCCCTTGGGGATATAACAAAAAGAACCATCAGAAAATACCGCAGAATTTAGAGCGGCGAAATAGTTGTCCTGAATGGGAATGACAGTGCCGATGTATTTTTTTACCAAATCAGGGTGTTCTTGAATGGCTTCTGAGATGGAGCAGAATATAATGCCTTTTTCGGCCAAGGTATCTTTGAAGGTAGTGGCCACTGATACAGAATCCATGACGATATCTACCGCCACTCCCGCTAACTTCTTTTGCTCATTAAGAGAAATTCCCAATTTGTCAAAAGTTTTAAGTAGCTCAGGGTCTACCTCATCTAGGCTTTTATATTGGTCTTTTTTCTTGGGAGCAGAATAATAAGATATGGCTTGATAATCGGGTTTTGAATATTGAACGTTGGCCCACTCGGGCTCCTCCATATTCTTCCATGCCTCAAAGGCTTTTAAGCGCCACTGGGTCATCCATTCGGGCTCCTTCTTTTTTTGTGAGATGCGGCGGACAACTTCCTCATTCAAGCCTACGGGAAAGGTCTCAGAATCGATATCGGTATAAAAGCCGTATTCGTATTCTTTGGTTTCCAGTTCCTTTTTTAATTCTTCTTCAGTATATGCCATATCGCTTTATCTTAAAGGGAAAAACTTTCCCCACAGCCACAAGTTCGCTCCGCATTGGGATTGTTAAAAACAAAACCTTTGCCGTTCAAACCTCCGGAGTACTCAAGTGTGGTTCCCAAAAGGTAGAGTAAACTTTTCTTGTCAACTAAAATTTTGACTTGATTGTCTTCAAACAAACGGTCTTGTTCTGATTTTGCATTGTCAAAACTCAAATCGTAGGAGAGACCCGAACAGCCTCCACTTTTAACTCCCACTCTGACAAAGTCATCAGTAGGATTGAATCCCTCATCACGCATCAACTGTGATACTTTTTTTTGTGCATCGGGCGATACCTTTATCATTTGAAACAATTATAATTTAAAGTCATTACAAATATAGTGCATTTCCTTTTAAGAGTAGGCTTTTACTATCAATTCTGATTATGGTTCAATCGATATTTACTAATTCCAACGGGCCAATAAAATATCCCCATTTCCTTTGTTTGTTTCAAAAGGTGGATTTTTACTAAAAGATTGACCCACAAGGAATACGCTGCCGTCAGTCTGCACCAAAATATCGTGGGCAAAATCTTCGCCCTCACCTCCCAAGGTCATGGTCTTTTTTTGGGTTCCGTTTGAAGGGAAATACATCAAAAAAATATCGTTTTCTCCCTCATTTTTCTCAAAATCACCATCAGAACTTCGGGAGTAGCCCGTCAAGAAAATGGACCCCCACTGCCATTCGCTCATGGCGGTACCCTTGTCAAATTCACTGCCTCCAAAATTATAACTACCGACCAACCTTCCATTGGGATCAAGGGTAATTTGCCATACATCTGACCCCCCCTTGGAAAGGGATATGTTTTGATCGGAACTGTGGGTGTTGCCGATGATTCTAAAATGACCGTAAGCATCTTGGATTACTTTTGAGGCTTCATCAACCAAACTTCCACCGAAGGAATTTTCCCATAGCATCTCCCCCGATGGGGAAACCATAACGGTCCAAACATCATAACTGCCTTTAGGGTTTTTTACATCCACGTCATCGCTTTCTGAGGTGCCCACCACTAAAAAATTTCCCTCTCGAGTCTGAATGGCATCGTAGGATCGGTCATTGCTGGTGCCTCCAAAATATCTTTGCCATTCTATATTTCCATTGGCATCCAATTTGTGGCACCAAAACTCCCCTACCCCATGCCTGTTGGCTTTTGAGGACTTACCAGAGTTGCCTAAACCGTTGGAAGCGGTTACATCCAAAAAACCATTGAAAAAATAACCTCCCTCCTGGGTAGCAATGACATTGTAGGAGTGGTCATGACCTGAATATCCGAATGATTTCTTCCAAACGATTGCTCCATCTGCATCAATTTTGATGATCCAATTGTCGTGATACCCTTGGGTGGGGGGTACATCTCCATCCTGACTGTTGCTATAGCCCAAAAGAACAAACCCTCCTTCGGGGGTTTCTACTATAGAAAAACCAAAATCGTCGCCACTGCCGCCATAGGTTTTTTTCCATAAGATTTCACCGTCGTGGTCTAACTTGATTAAAAACAAATCCCAGTCGTTTGTGGTTCTTTCGCTAAAATCACCATCGGTACTTTTGGTGCTTCCCACCATTGCAAGTCCACCTTTTCGCAATGGGATAATTTCTCTTGCCACTTCCTCATCACTGCCACCCAAAAGGGTTATTTGGGTGAGCGTACCGCTGAATTCTACCTCGGTAGTATTTGTCGATAGGGAATCTGGAATACAACCCCAAAAAAGTGATACTGAAATGAAGAAAAGGAGTTTTTTATTCAATGCTCTTCTGATTTTTTAATGAGGAATAAACCTCGGTTAATATCGCTGATGGCAATCACTCCACTTTCAAAAAAAGGATAGACACTCCAGGCACCGATAAAGTCAGCGGAATTGTGTTCTGGAAAAGTATCAAAAAAACCGATTTCTTCCATGTTTTTATCGGCCAAACCGCTGATGTCAATTACCCTGATACCGGCAGAATAATTGGCCAAATAAAATAGGTCTCCCGAGACATATCCATTGTGGTCTATGGCAGCAGTGGGGCCATAATAAGTATGATGAAGCACCGGATTGTCCAAATCTTTGAGGTCAAAAACAAGGGTTCGGGTCTTGCCTCCCGTTTTGAACTCATCCCATTCGTCTCCTAGGATAAAAAACCTTTGGGTTTTGTCAAACCAACCTTGATGAACATACTGAGTGTTTTGATAGCTGGTTTGTGCAATGGTCTTTGGGTTTTGTTTGTCGGTAACATCAATCACGACCATTTTGGTAACATTAGAACCTATATAAATTTCCTTTCCGGCATAATCCTGATCCGGCCCGATATAATTGACGACTTGGGCATCATGACTGTAGCCTGCATCTCCATATCCTCCCACAAATCTGATGCTTTGAGGGTCATTTATATCCAGGAAATGCACCCCTCCCATAAAATCATCACTTGTGTCGGTTCCCACCACATATCCATAGCCACTATCGGGGTTGACGACCATATTATGAGCCGTAGGGACAGTTTGAAGTACCCTATCTGCCGTAAAGCTCACTGGAGCATTGGCTTCTCTCAATCGGGTGAGGTCAAAAACTTGCACGCCGTGGCCAGCGGCTTCGCTGACGATATAGGCGTAGTTATTGTGCACCTTGATGTCTCTCCAAGAATTTTTCTCTGTGGTGGTGGGTAATTTGCCGATCAAAATGGGTTTAGTGAATTCGCTGATGTCCACAAAAGCGGTACCATCGTCCAAACCCATCAATACATACTCTTTTTGGGTCATTGGATCTGTCCAGCCCCAACAATCATTACCTTCGGCACTTCCAAAGGTGGAAAAGCCTATATGCGCCAGTAGGTCATACCCCTTGCAAGGATATTTCCCAGCAAGCCCATTTTCACAAGGAGTACCAATTTTTTGACTGTCCGTTCCATTGTCATTTACATTATCCACCAATCCCGAAGGCTCTAATGGTTCATCATCATTGGACTCTTTTTGGCAAGAGATTACCGCTGAGACTAAAAACAATAATAGAATTAATCTAAAATGCATAGGACAAATTTAGGGTTGTTTTACAAGATTTACTTCTAATTTAAACAAGTCTTTCAGTTTGAAATAAATCTTAGTAATTTTAACAAATGTTTGAAAACAAAAACACCACCCCCCTTTCCGAAATAGGGGAATTTGGTCTGATTGACCATTTGACAAAAAACTTTCCTGTGATTCATCCCTCCACCCTGAAAGGTGTGGGCGACGATGCTGCGGTATTAAACCTCAACGAGGGACAAAGCGTTGTTACAACTGATCTTTTGATTGAGGGGGTTCATTTCGATTTATCTTATGTCCCTCTAAAGCATTTGGGCTACAAGTCTGTGATGGTCAACCTTTCTGATGTGTATGCCATGAATGCGCATCCCACCCAGATCACGGTATCTTTAGCGGTATCCAATCGTTTTCCTTTGGAAGCTTTGGAAGAGTTGTACTCAGGTATTGCCTTGGCCTGTAAGAATTACAAAGTCGATTTGGTTGGGGGAGATACCTCCAGTAGTTCTACTGGACTGATCATTTCCATAACGGCTGTGGGGCAAGCAGAGGAGAAAAAAATCACTTACCGTTCGGGAGCAAAAGCCAACGACCTGTTGGTAGTGAGTGGAGATTTGGGCGGAGCCTACATGGGCCTGCAGGTACTGGAACGCGAAAAGGAAGTTTTTAAAGTAAACCCCAACAACCAACCTGATTTGGCACTTTATTCCTATTGTGTTGAGCGGCAGTTGAAACCGGAAGCGAGAAAAGACATTATCGAACTTTTGGAAGAAGTGGAAATTGTCCCCAATGCAATGATCGACATCAGTGACGGGCTTTCGTCAGAGATTTTTCACCTGAGCAAGGCCTCGGGAGTGGGTTGTGATATTTATGAGGAAAAACTTCCTGCCGATCCCCAAACCTCCAGCACAGCCGAAGAATTTAAAATCAATAGCAGTACAGCCCTCCTCAATGGCGGAGAGGACTACGAATTATTAATGGCCATCAAAACTGAGGACTACGACAAAATCAAAGGGCATCCACTGCTCACCCCCATTGGTCATTTTACGGATCAAAAAGAGGTTTGTAATTTGATTACGGGACTGGGTCAATCCATTCCTCTGCAAGCACAAGGTTGGAAAAATTTCAACAAGGACGAATCAGCCTAGGGCGACATCCAAGGTCATCATCACAATGAATCCACCTATAAATCCCAAGGTGGCAACATCGGTGTATTTGTCGAGTTGGGTTTCAGGAATGACTTCCTCCACCACGACAAAAATCATGGCTCCTGCGGCAAAAGCCAATGCATAAGGCAAAATGGGCGTGAAAAAAGTTACTGCTACAGCCCCCAAAACTGCCGCTATGGGTTCGACAATGGCAGACAGCTGACCGTACCAAAAGCTTTTGAACTTGCTGACCCCTTGCCTCCTCAAAGGCATGGAAACAGCAATTCCCTCGGGAAAGTTTTGAATCCCGATTCCTATGGCCAAAGCAACAGCTCCGCCAATAGAAGCTTCAGGGATTCCAGCGGCTACGCCTCCAAAAAGTACGCCTACTGCCAAGCCCTCTGGAATATTGTGCATGGTAATGGCCAAGACCAACAAGGTCGTTTTGTGCCAAGGCGTTTTGATTCCTTCAGAATCCTTAAAGTTGATATGAATGTGGGGTAGTATTTTGTCTAAACCAAAAATAAAAAGGGCGCCTAAGCCAAAGCCTATGGCAGCGGGGAGGACCTTGACAAAACCCTCACCGGGTGACATTTCGATCCCAGGAGCCAAAAGGCTCCAAAAACTGGCTGCTACCATAACTCCCCCCGTAAAACCCAACATCCCGTCTAAAAATCCACGGTGCATGGTTTTGAATAAAAAAACAAAGGAGGCACCAAAAGCGGTCAATAACCAAGTAAAAAAAGTTGCATAAAATGCCCCTTTGACCGGACTTATATTTGAAAAAAATTCAATGATAGTGTTCATAACAGCAGATTTGAATCGCCGACAAATATAGATAAAACTAACTAATTTGACAGACTGTTGAAGGGATTGACTAATTTTGAATCACAATGCTTAAAAATCAATACGACTATATTATTTGTGGAGGGGGAGCATCGGGATTGTTATTGGCCTATAGAATGTGCAATGACCCCTATTTCAAAGACCGATCTCTATTGTTGATCGAAAAAGACCCCAAAGACCGCAACGACCGTACTTGGTGCTTTTGGGAGTCGGGGGAAGGAGATTTGGAAGCCATGGTTCACAAAACTTGGAATCATGCCTATTTTAATGCCGATGATTTTGAAATGGACTTTTCCTTGCAGCCCTTTCGTTATAAGATGATCCGGAGTCTCGACTTCTACCAATCGATGAAAAGTAAGTTGGCAGAATTCGATCAACTCACCCAAATCAAAGCCAGCGTAAGCCACATAAAGGACGGTTGGGTAACCACCGAAGTACAGTCCTATCAAGGCGGTATGGTTTTTTCTAGTATTTACAATCCCAAAAGCCTATCCCACCAAAAAAAATATCCCGTCTTGTTACAACACTTTGTGGGGCAAGTCGTCCAAACCCAGAAGCCGTGTTTTGACCCAGACAAAATTGAGTTCATGAACTTTAAGGTTCCCCAAAAAGGGAATACTCGGTTTATGTATGTATTACCCTTGGGACGAAATAAGGCACTATTGGAATACACCCTTTTTTCTCAAAATGTTTTGGAAAGAAAAGAATATAAGGATGCCATAGCGGATTTTCTGAAGGAACTGCCTACAGGAGGTTATGAAATTTTGGAGGAGGAAGAAGGGAAAATTCCCATGACTTGTTATCGATTTGACCTTAAAAACAATTCAAAGCTTTTACATATTGGCACAGCGGGAGGTTGGACAAAACCCAGTACCGGATACACCTTTCAACGCATCAATGAAAAGACAAAGGAGCTGGTCGATTTCCTCAAGAAAGGACAGCCACTATCTCGTTTTGGTAAAAGAACTCGATTTTGGTTTTACGACTTATTGTTTATCGATGTTCTGGCCAAAGACAATGCCAATGGCGCAAAGCTGTTTAAAAAGATGTTTGAAAAGAACTCCCCTGAAGTCATTTTTCAATTCTTGGACGAAAAAAGTACTTTGTGGCAAGAGTTTCAGATCATGCGCTCTTTTGATGTAGGACAATTTGTAAAAGCCCTCTTAAAAAGGCTTTTTTAATAAGTGCGGTGCATCAGCCAGTCTTTAAGGTCCCTAAAGCGACTTTTTTGATCCTCGTCAATGTTGAGGCGCTGCAGTTCAATGTCTGCCAAATCAGAATGGTGTTGAATCAAATCACGTGCGGCAGTCTGAGCCGATGTTGCCTCGAATAAAGACTTGACCTGAGCTATTTTTTCCACATCATCAATGGAATTGTTTCCCCCCAAAAGAGATTGTAATGATTGTTTTTGTTCTTCCTCCCCTGCCTTGATCGCCAGATGATAAAGAATGGTTTTTTTATCTTCGAGTATGTCCCCTCCTATCTTTTTTCCAAAAGTTTCCTGATTCCCGAAGGTGTCGAGATAATCATCTTGCAATTGGAAGGCCAACCCCAATTGTATACCAAAGTCATAAATGGCCTTTCGATCCTCCACACTTGCCCCTCCGATGATGGCCCCCATCTGTAGTGCACAACCCACCAAAACAGCGGTTTTCAGTCGGATCATTTCGATGTAGGCTTCCTCAGAGGTGTTGGCTTGGGTTTCAAAATCTATGTCATATTGTTGCCCCTCGCAGACCTCAATAGCGGTTTTGCTCAACAGTTGGGTCAGTTTTTGAAAGACATCGGTCGGATAAGTTTCCAAACATTGGTAGGCTTTGATCAACATGGCATCACCGGACAATATTGCAGTATTGACATCCCATTTTTCGTGAACTGTGATCTTCCCCCTCCGCAAACTGGCTTTATCCATGATATCGTCGTGCATGAGGGTAAAATTGTGAAACACTTCCACTGCCATGGCCGCACCCATTGCCTCTTTTACAGAAACGCCAAAAGCCTCTCCTGACATTAAGGTCAAGAATGGACGGATTCTCTTTCCTCCCAAATCCAGCAAATACCCAATGGGTTGGTAAAGGTTTGGAGGGGATTGGCCTTGATTGAAATCTTCTAGTGATGACTCAAATGCTTGTTGATAGGCCTTGAAAAGATTCATAATAATTTGAATTTTGTTAAAATTACACTGCCTAAAGTTAAAGAGGAGTATAAAAGATGAAAACTTTGGAAACTTTTTTTGTTTTTAAAGTTTTCTTTGATAAGTTTGCCAAAAAAATAATATGGAGAAAGAAATCGTTGCGGCGGCTTCTTCATTGTTCCTTCAATACGGTTATAAAGCAGTAACCATGGATGATATCGCTGGACATATGCGAATCTCCAAAAAAACAATCTATCTGTATTTTGACGATAAGACCTCATTGGTGAGGTCGGCTGTTTTAGAGGTTTTCGATCAAGTAAAAGACAGAATCATAGAGGTTCAGCTTTCCATGGATAATCCCATAGAGGCCCTCTATGAAATCAAAAAAATAGCGGTGCAGGTTTTGGGCAAAAAAGACAAATCTCCCCAATACCAATTGCAAAAGTACTATCCCACCATCTACTCCGAGATTCGGGGCAAAGAACTTTCGGCTTTGGGAGACTGCTTTGAAATAAGTTTAAAAAAGGGAATGGAATCTGGTTTATTCAGAAGTGACCTCAATACAAATTTTATTACTCGAATCTATTTTAATGGTTTTAGAGGGTTGAGAGACATTGAATTATTTCCTCCAGAGGACTACGAAATTGATCATATTATAGGAGCATACATCGATTATCACCTGAGGGCCATTGTCACCTTGGAAGGATTAAAGTTTTTAGAACAATACAAACATAACAATATCACCCCATGAAGATTAAATTATTTTTAGGTCTCTTCTGTATGGTGCTTCAGGCACAAGACTTGCCAGATTCACTGACGTTGGATGAGGCCATTGCCTACGGTTTGACCAACAACCGATCGATCATCAATGCGAATCGAGACATTCAAAAAGCCAAAAAAGACCGATGGAAAACCATTGCTTTGGGTCTTCCACAAATCAGTTCTGAGGTGAATTATCAGAACTTTTTGGAAATGCCAGTTTCACTGGTTCCTGCTGAGTTTTTTGGTGGAAATCCTGGCGAGTTTTCCGAACTTACCTTTGGAACGGAGCAAAATATGATCGGTTCTTTGAAAGTGGAACAGCTCGTCTTTGACGGATCGTATTTGGTGGGTCTGGAGGCCTCAAGGGTTTACCTCTCCATTTCGGAAAACCTTTTTGAAAAAACCCATTTGGAAATAAAAAAACTGATAACGAACCTCTACTCCAACGCCCTGTTGGCCAAATACAACATTCTTTTTTTGAAAAAAAACAAGGCTTCGTTGGAAGAAAATTTTGAAGAAATCCATCAACTTTTCAAAAATGGTTTTGAAGAAGAAGAAAGTGTAGAGCAGATTCAATTGTCTTTAGCTCAAACCAACAGCCGACTCAAATACGCAAATAACTTACTGCGGATCGAAGAGGATATGCTGAAGTTTGTAATTGGGTACCCCATCGACAGCCCCTTAAAATTGGCAGACGAATTGGATGATATCTTTAATGAAGACCTCTACTTTGTCACCTTACCCAATCCCGATGACATTCAAAACAATATCGACATCAGAATTGCCGACAACAATGTAAAAGCGGAAGCCCTGTTGTTGAAATTGGAAAAATCCAAAGCACTGCCCAAAGTGAATGCTTTTATCAATCGCACTTATACGGGAAACAGTAACGATTTCACTTTTGCGGATAGCGATCAAAAATGGTATGGTTCTTCACTGCTGGGCTTGAATGTTAAAATTCCTATTTTCAGTTCTTTGGGTCGAAATGCCAGTACCCAAAAAGCAAAAATCAGTCTGGATCAGGCCAAAACTCAGTTGGAAGAAACACAGGCCAAAATAAGAATCGAAGTAAACGCAGCCATGAACGACTACCAATTGTCCATTGACAATTATTATACCGAAAAAGAAAACCTGAGGTTGGCCGAAAGCATAGAACAAAAAAATCAAACCAAATTCTTTGAAGGGATGGTTCAAAGTTTTGAACTCAGAATGGCTCAACTTCAACTCTACACCGCTCAGAGTAATTTTGTTGCTGCCATCCAAAAGGTAATCACCAATAAATTAGCGTTGGAAACCCTACTTAATCAATCTAATACGAACTAAACCATGAAAAAAATCATCTATTCCCTTTGTTTGACTTCTATTTTTCTTGCTTGCTCAGGAGATCAAGCAGCATCGACCCAAGATCTGATTGCTTCAAAAAATCTCAAGGGTCTAAAGACACAAAAAGAAAAAAAATTAAAAAGCCTCAATGCCTTAAAGTTGGAATTGAACCAAATCAATACCGCCATCTCAGATTTGGATCCCTCCGAAAAGTTGGCATTGATTTCCATGTTCGAGGTAAAACCGGAAAATTTTGAACATTATATAGACATTCAAGCCAACATCAAAACCCGACAAAATGTGTTGCTTTATCCTGAATACAACGGCACACTCAAAAGGGTTTATGTAGCAGAAGGCCAAAAAGTCAAAAAAGGAAAACTCCTCGCTCAGATTGACGATGCAGGGCTTAAAAACCAGTTGGAACAATTGGAGATTCAGGCCAAGCTGTCAAAAACAACATATGAGCGAACGCAGAGGCTGTGGGATCAAAACATAGGTTCCGAGATGCAGTTGCTCCAGACCAAAGCAAACTACGAAAGTCAATTAAAATCGATTGCACAACTAAAAAAACAATTACAACGGACTCAAATTTTGGCTCCTTTTTCGGGAACCATAGACGAAATTGTAGCCAATACCGGTGCCAATTTGTTACCGGGACAAACCCCTGTAATGAGGATTGTCAATCTCCAGCAAATGTACACAGAAGCAAGTGTGCCAGAACGCTACCTCAGAGAGGTCAAAAAAGGAACTTCGGCAAAGGTGAGCATACCCATGTTGGATAGAGAATACTCCACCACCATCCGTCAGACCGGGAACTTTATCAACCCCAATAACCGGAGTTTTAGGGTGGAAACCCCCCTACCCAACCCTGATGAAATGATCAAACCCAATTTGAGTTGTAAGTTGAAAATTAACGATTACAGCAACCCTCAGGCACTGATGATTCCTCTGAGAATCGTCAAAGAAAATGCCCTCGGTAAAAAATATATTTTCAAATTAAAACCCGACGGCAAAGATCAGGTGTATCGTACCCAACAGATTTTTGTTCAATTGGGTAAAAAGAGTTCGGACAAGATAGAAGTATTGGAAGGTCTTCAAGCGGGCGACCTATTGGTAGACGAAGGAGCAACCATCGTTGAAAACAATCAACGGGTCAAAAACATTCAATAATTGGATCGAAAAAAATGAAAAAACTACTCAAAGAATTTCCTTTATCCAGTTGGGCCATTGACCATAAAACCGTCATCTATGTCATCATGGCCATCTTTTTCTTTTTGGGAATACGATCCTATAATGTCATGCCTCGTGAAAGTTTCCCAGAGATCAATGACACACGAATGTTTGTCTCGGCAGTATTCCCTGGAAATACGGCTGAAGACATTGAACGATTGATTGTTGACCCACTGGAGGACGCCCTCAAAGGAGTATCGAACCTGGTGGATATTACCTCCACTTCAGAAGAAGATTTTGCCGTCATCCAATTGGAGTTTGACGAAAATATACCCCTGGACTTGGCCAAACAAAAAACAAAAGATTTGGTGGACGGGGTCGTATCGGGTGCCGATTGGCCCACCTTCAACAATGCCAAAGTCGAACCCTCTGTGTTTGAAATGGATTTTTCCGAATTGATGCCCATTTTGAGCATCAGTATGGTGGGCGATTATCCCATCGAACAGATGAAAGATTTTGCCGGCTATCTCGAAGAAAAAATTGAACAAATTCCCGAGGTCAAATCGGCCGATGTGAGGGGCATACAAGCTTTTGAAGTGGAGATCGCTGTGGATATTTACAAAATGACCGCCGCCAAAATCAGTTTTAACGACATCCTCAACGCCATAGGAGGAGAAAACACCACCATTTCTGCGGGGAATATCATTGCCGGTGGGCAAAGAAGAAGTTTGAGAATCGTTGGGGAAATTTCCGATCCCGAAGAACTCAAAAACTTTGTCATCAAAAGTGAAAAAGCAGCCACCTATTTGGGAGATATCGCCAAAGTGAGTTTTAAGGAGAAAGACATTTCCTCCTATGCTCGGTCTTTTGGTGAAAAGGTAGTTTTGCTTGATGTCAAAAAACGAGGAGGGAAAAACCTGATCCAAGCTTCCCAAAAAATACAAGCCTTGATCGATGACATTGGGGAAAATGTTTTTCCCAAAAGCATCAAACTGACCATTTCCAATGATCAATCTACCGTAACCCTCAACCAAGTCAGTGATTTGGTCAACAACATCATCTTTGGGGTATTGCTGGTGGTCACCGTATTGATGTTCTTTTTGGGCTTTAGAAATTCACTTTTTGTGGGCTTTGCTATACCCATGTCCATGTTTATGTCCTTTATGATTCTCTCCTTATTGGGCTATACCATGAATACGATGGTGCTTTTCGGTTTGGTAATGGGACTGGGAATGCTGGTGGACAATGGGATCGTTGTAGTCGAGAATGTCTATCGTCTGATGGAAAAAGAAGGTATGAGTCGCATCCAAGCGGCCAAAGTTGGGATTGGAGAAATTGCCTACCCCATCATTGTTTCAACCGCCACCACCATTGCGGCCTTTGTTCCCTTGGGTGCTTGGCCGGGATTGATGGGAGAATTTATGATTTATTTCCCCATCACCCTCTCTGTCGTATTGGGTTCTTCACTGATTGTGGCCTTGTTTTTCAACTCCGTGTTGGTTTCCCGTTTTATGGAAATTAGCGAAAGAGAAATTTCTCTAAAAGGACTGTTGAGATTAACACTAATTCTCGGTGGTCTGGGCTTGATTTTGGTATTCAACCAAGGATTTTTTAGGGGATTGGGTACTCTAATGATTGTTATCACCTTACTTTTTTGGGCTTACAAATATTTCCTCAAAGGATCGGCCTCTGTTTTTCAAAATAACTTTTTACCGAGGATGGAAAAAGGCTACCGATCCTTTTTGTCCATGGCACTCAAAGGTTTTCGTCCCATCGCCTTTTTGATTGGAACATTCGTACTGTTGATTTCTTCTTTTGTATTGATGGGGATTTTTCCCCCCAAGGTGGAGTTTTTCCCAGAAAATCAACCCCTTCAGATTCTCACCTATATAGAATATCCCGAAGGAACAGATATCGACAAAACCAACGCCATTACTCAAAAAATTGAAGCCGATATTTTTTCCATCATCAATCAAGAAAAATACCGCAATGGCGATTACAACTATTTGGTGGAAGATGCAGTGGCGCAAGTGGGTGCTGGGGCCGGAAATCCCGAAATAGACGGTGGGGTAACCAACGAAATGCCTCACAAAGCCAAAATATCCCTTACCATGCGGGAATTTAAATTCCGGAATGGGCTGTCCAGTGAAAGCCTGCGGAGTGAAATTCAACAATTCCTCAACGGGAGGTATCCCGGAGTATCTGTTTCTGTTGAAAAAGATGCCAATGGCCCACCAGTGGGTTATCCTGTAAATATAGAGATTTCGGGAAGGGATTATGAAAAACTTATTCTTACTGCCCAAGAGATGAAGGACTTTCTCAATACGGAAAATATACCTGGAGTAGAGGAACTCAAAATAGATGTCAACAAAAACAAACCGGGAACCCAGCTGATCATCGATCGGAAAAAAGCAGGGGAATTGGGGGTTTCTGCAGGCATGATTGGCTCCCAATTGAGAAATTCTATTTTTGGTGCCAAAGCAGGGGTTTATAAAAAAGACGGTGAAGACTATGAAATCAATGTGCGTTTTCAAGAGCAGTACCGATACGATCCCAATGCTTTGTTCAACCAATTCGTAACCTTTAGGGATCAATCCTCTGGAAAAATTAAAGAGATTCCCATTGCAGCCTTGGTCAAAACCCAAAACTCCTCCTCCTACAGTGCCATAAAACACCGCAAATCCATTCGGCTGGTTACTTTGTATTCCGACGTATTGGCGGGCTATAACGCCAACGAGGTAGTGGCCAATGTAAAAGCCGCTTTACTGAACTACCCTCTTGATTTTGGAGTTGAATTCAAATTCACCGGAGAAATCGAGGAACAAGACAAAAACATGGCCTTTTTGTCCAATGCGCTTCTCGCTGCCTTGGCCTTGATCATGTTGTTGTTGGTTTTCCAATTCAATTCCATTTCCAAACCCATCATTATACTAATTTCTATTTTCTTGAGTTTTACTGGGGTATTTTTGGGGATTACAATTTTCCAGATGCCTTTTGTTATATTGATGACCATGATGGGGATCATCTCCCTGTCGGGGATTGTAGTGAACAACGGTGTGGTGCTTTTGGATTATACACAGCTATTGATCGACCGCAAAAAGGTGGCCATGGAACTACCCGAAGAAAGCATGTTGCCCAAAGCGGAAGCCGTTGAGGCCATCATCGAAGGAGGAACTGCGAGGTTGCGCCCCGTAATCCTCACAGCCGTCACCACCATATTGGGATTGATTCCTTTGGCCATTGGTCTGAACATCGACTTTTTCTCCTTATTTTCGGAATGGAACCCCAAGGTCTTTATAGGAGGTGACAATGTCATTTTTTGGGGACCCTTGGCCAAGACGGTAATCTTTGGATTGAGTTTTGCGACTTTCCTTACCCTGATCATTGTACCCGCCACCTTTCTGATCACTTACCAGATCAAACTGAAATGGCACAAGCTATTTAAAAAATAATTTTTGGTCTGGAGAAAAGCTTCTTACTACCTTTGCAACTAATTCAAATAAAATGTTGAGAACCCACCACTGCGGCGCACTGAATGAAAAGCATTCCAATGAGGAAGTTACCCTCTCAGGATGGGTGCAAAAAGTAAGAAATAAAGGCTTTATCGTTTGGGTAGATATAAGAGATCGTTACGGAATTACACAATTGGTTTTTGACGAGGAACGCAGTCCAGAAGCGGTTTTTAAAAAATCATTGGAGTTGGGACGTGAAGATGTGATCCAAATTAAAGGAAAAGTCATTGAGCGGGAATCCAAAAATCCCAACATGAGTACTGGAGGAATCGAAATACTGGTAGCAGAATTAAGGGTATTAAACGCCGCCAAAACACCGCCATTTACCATTGAAAACGAAACAGATGGTGGAGACGAATTGCGCATGCAGTACCGCTATTTGGATTTGAGGCGAGCCCCAGTAAGAGAAAACCTCATCTTTAGACATAAGGTGACTATGGCGGTTAGGAATTTTTTATCCCAAGCCGATTTTATCGATGTTGAAACCCCCTATTTGATCAAATCGACCCCCGAAGGAGCACGCGATTTTGTGGTGCCTTCTAGAATGAACAGTGGGCAATTTTATGCTCTTCCTCAGTCTCCACAGACTTTTAAGCAACTGCTGATGATTGCAGGGTTTGACAAGTATTTCCAAATCGTAAAATGCTTTAGAGATGAAGACCTAAGAGCCGACCGACAACCGGAGTTTACACAGATCGATTGTGAAATGACATTTGTCGAACAGGAGGATGTATTGGTGCAATTTGAGGCCATGATTCAACATCTTCTAAAAGAAATCAAAGGGGTGGAATTGGGTGCCTTTCCCCGTATGACGTTTGCAGAAGCCATGCAACAATACGGCAATGACAAGCCCGACATACGTTTTGGGATGACCTTTGGTGAACTGAACGCATTGGCGCAAAACAAGGGCTTTAATGTGTTTGACAGTCAAGAACTGGTTGTAGGCATTGCGGTGCCGGGCGGTGCCAGCATGAGCCGAAAAGAAATCGATGCTTGGATCGAATGGGTCAAGCGACCCCAAATCGGGGCCAAAGGGCTGGTATGGGTAAAATGCAACGAAGATGGGAGCTATAAATCCACTGTCGATAAATTCTTTGGGGCCGATGATCTAACCCAATGGGCGGAAGCCACAGGAGCCCAAGCCGGAGATTTGATCTTTGTAATGGCCGGAGCTGCCCACGCAACCCGAACCCAACTCAGTGCACTGCGGATGGAAATTGCCGAGCAAATGGGACTGAGGAAAGCCCATGAGTTTGCCGCACTGTGGGTAACCGACTTTCCCCTATTGGAATGGGATGAAGACAGCCAACGCTATCACGCCATGCACCATCCCTTTACTGCTCCCAAAAAAGAAGATCTGGGTCTGCTCGATAGCGATCCCGCCAAAGCAAAGGCAAATGCCTATGACTTGGTATTGAATGGGAATGAAATTGGAGGGGGTTCCATCCGAATTCACGACACAAGCCTCCAAGAAAAAATGTTTGATCTGTTGGGATTCTCAGAAGAGGAAGCTAAAGAACAATTTGGCTTTTTGATGGATGCCTTCCAATACGGTGCTCCCCCCCACGGTGGTATTGCCTTGGGACTGGATCGATTGGTGGCTATTTTGGGAGGAAGTGAGACCATAAGGGATTTTATCGCTTTTCCAAAAAATAACAGTGGAAGAGATGTGATGATCGATGCACCTGCTGCATTGACCTCCGAACAATTAGAAGAATTATACCTTAAAACGCTGACCAAAAACCCTTCATAAAGGAAAATTCCTACAATAAATTAGGTCCAATCGAATGAAATATCTACTCAGAATACTTTTTTTAGGAATACTCATCAGCCTGAGCTATGGGCTTTATGTCAATTCTACAGGCAATACATTGTTGGGAAATAAGATCATTGGATTCACAGTATTGACGGCAGCTTTCATATTTATGCCCATTTTTTTGGTTCACCGATGGAAAGGAAAAAGGCTACAAGACTACACCCTATCCAAAGAGAATTTGGAAAAACTTAGGGATTTAGATCAAAAAAAATGATCCAATAGAGCTTAGCCACCTAATAAAGTGTAACTTGCACGAAATTTTTAAATTAAAATATGACTGGTACAGTTAAATTCTTTAATGGATCCAAAGGTTATGGATTCATTACCAATGACGAAACTTCAGAAGATGTTTTCGTTCACGTTTCTGCCCTTGATGGGCTAACACTCCAAGAGGGTGATAAAGTTGAATATGTAGAAGAAGAAGGAAAAAAAGGGAAGCAAGCTTCGCAAATTTCTCTGTTATAATATACATTACGACTAAAGATAGAGCCTCCCTAGTGGAGGCTTTTTTTATGTCCTTTTCTTTCGAAAAAAGTCATGCAGTAGCGCCGCTGCCTCCTCGGCCATGACCCCCCCATAAACGGTGGCCTTGGGATGGGCCTCTAGCTGAGCCTGTTGATATCCCCGTTTTTTGTCCTCAGCTCCAAAAACTATCTTGCTAAGTTGTGACCAATAGATGGCACCCATACACATCACACAGGGTTCTAGTGTAACATAAAGGCAACAATCGCTTAGGTATTTCCCGTTTAAAAAATGGGCAGCAGAGGTGATGGCTTGCATTTCGGCATGGGCGGTAACATCGTTCAAACGCTCGGTCAGATTGTGTGCTCGTGCAATGATTTTGTTGTCGATGACCACCACAGCACCAACAGGCACCTCCTCGGCTTCATAGGCTTTTTGGGCTTCAACCAAGGCCTGTTTCATAAAATAATGATCGTCGAACATTTCCACTGGGTGAAAATACAAAACCCTAATAGCGGGTACAAGCGAAACTTTATCTTTGTAACTTGAGATAATAATTTTATGCCTCCCATGAGCGAAAAAAAAAGACTTTTTCTACTTGATGCTTACGCCTTAATTTTTAGAGGCTATTACGCCTTTATCAAAAATCCTCGTATCAATTCCAAAGGGATGAATACCTCGGCCATCATGGGCTTTATGAATTCTCTTTTGGATGTGATCAAGCGGGAAAAGCCCGACCATCTGGCGGTCTGTTTTGACAAAGGGGGATCCCAAAAAAGGACAGAAATGTTTACCGAATACAAAGCCAACCGAGACGAAACTCCAGAGGCCATTGTTCTTGCTGTGCCTTATATTCAAAAAATCCTCGAGGCCATGCATATCCCCGTAGTGGTAAAGGAAGGCTTTGAAGCCGATGACATCATTGGAACCCTGGCCAAACAGGCCGAAAAAGAAAATTACAAAACCTTTATGGTAACGCCCGATAAGGATTTTGCGCAATTGGTTTCTGAAAACATATTTATGTACCGACCTGCCCGAATGGGCAACGGCATCGAAATTTGGGGGGTGCCAGAAGTACAAGAAAAATTTGAAATCGAAAGGCCAGAGCAGGTCATCGACTACTTGGGTATGATGGGCGATAGTGTGGATAACATTCCAGGATTGCCAGGAGTAGGAGACAAAACCGCCAAAAAGTTTCTTAAGCAGTTTGGTAGTATGGAGAACCTCCTCGGCAACCTCGACCAAGTTCAGGGCAAACTCAAAGAAAAAATCGAAGCCAACAAAGATCTGGGGGTACTGTCCAAAAAACTAGCGACCATCATCACCAATGTGCCGGTTCAGTTCAAAGAAAAAGACTATGAACTTTCAGAACCAGATATGGAAGCCGCCAGCGCCATTTTTGAAGAATTGGAATTCAGAAGAATACGGGAAAATTTTAAGAGAATTTTTAGCCTCAATAAAGAATCCAGCCCCGCAACAAGCCCCAGCCCCACTGTCGCTGCTTCTGCTTCCACTGCTCAGTTTGACCTTTTTAATCCTCCTCCAGGACAAGGAACCGCTTTGGCCGAATCTTCAAAAAACAGTCAAAAATCCGTCAACCACCAATACCAATGGGTAAACAGTCCCACCGGAAGATCGCTACTCCTTGAAAAATTACTTCAACAAAACAGCGTTTGTTTTGATACCGAAACCACTGGATTGGATGCCCTACAAGCCGAATTGGTCGGCATTGCTTTTAGTTGGGAACAACAAAAAGGTTACTACATCGCCTTGCCCGAAGATCGTGGGGAAACTCAAGCCATTATCGATGCTTTTAGGCCCTTTTTTGAAAATCCACAAATCGAAAAAATTGGCCACAATCTCAAATACGATTTAAAAGTACTTCTCAAATACGATCTAAAAGTTTTTGGCCCACTCTATGACACCATGATCGCCCACTACCTTATCAATCCCGATATGCGGCACAATATGGATGTTTTGGCAGAAACTTATCTCAACTACAGTCCACAGTCCATTACCGAATTGATCGGTAAAAAAGGGAAAAACCAAGGCAGTATGCGCGATGTACCACTGGATCAACAAACCCAATATGCGGTCGAAGATGCCGATATTACCCTCCAACTCAAACATCATTTTGAAAAGGAATTGGCCGAAGCTGGTACCACCGAACTTTTTAATAAGGTAGAACTTCCCTTGGTGGAAGTATTGACCGATATGGAGGCAGAGGGGATCAATCTGAATGTGGATTTCCTGAATCAACTATCTAAGACCTTGACGGCCGACATTGCAGTTTTGGAAAAAGATATTTTTGCAGAGGTGGGAGAAACATTCAATTTGGCCTCTCCCAAACAATTGGGCGTAATCCTCTTTGAAAAACTCAAATTGGTGGACAAGCCCAAAAAAACCAAAACGGGGCAATATTCAACGGCCGAAGACATACTCTCCTATTTGGCAAAAGATCATCCGATTGTCGCCAAAATATTGGAGTGGCGCTCTCTCCAAAAATTAGAGAATACCTATGTTTCGGCTTTACCCAATGATCTGAATCCACAAACCCAAAGAATTCACACGGTTTACAACCAAGCCGTTGCTGCTACAGGAAGATTGAGCAGTAACAATCCCAACCTGCAAAATATCCCCATCCGTACCCCAAGAGGACAAGAGGTGCGAAAAGCTTTTATCCCCAGAGACAACGATCATATCCTTATGGCTGCCGACTACTCCCAGATTGAACTGCGGATCATTGCGGCATTGAGTAAAGATCCCGCCATGCTCAAGGCTTTTCAAAACAATGAGGACATTCATGCCGCAACTGCCGCTAGGGTCTTTGGTGTACCCCTAGAGGAAGTGACCCGCGAACAACGAAGTAATGCCAAGACGGTAAACTTTGGAATCGTTTATGGAGTTTCGGCCTTTGGACTGAGTCAACAGACCAACCTAAACCGGACGGAATCCAAAGAACTGATCGATACTTATTACGCCAGTTATCCCCAACTGAAACAATACATTTCTGAGCAAGTGAATTTTGCTCGCGAACACGGCTATGTGGCTACAGTACTGGGACGCCGACGTTATCTAAAGGATATTAACTCTCAGAATGCAGTGGTCAGAGGTGCCGCCGAACGCAATGCGGTCAATGCCCCTATTCAGGGAAGTGCGGCCGATATCATCAAATTGGCCATGATCCAAATTCACCAAAAAATCAAAAACGAAAATTGGCAGTCCAAAATGCTTTTGCAAGTCCATGACGAATTGGTATTCGACGTGCTGAAAAGCGAAAGAGAAGGCTTTGAAAAAATGGTAAAAACTGAAATGGAAAATGCCTTTGACATCGGATTGCCTTTATTGGTAGATATTGGTTTTGGAGAGAATTGGCTGGAAGCACATTGACACTTACACTCGACTGTATCGATTATCTTTGAAATGGCCCTCAACAGGATCCATTCCTTTATCTTTTTTTAAGCCTATTCTGAAAACTCCCTCCACAGTTTGGACAAACATTGTTAAGGACATCATTAACACATTCCATACAATATGTACACCCATAAGAACATACCATGGCTTCATCACTTTCACTGGGAAGCTTTCTATAACAGTTTTCACAACTAGACTTCATTCGGATATTACTTCATCTTAGGTTTTGGGCAAAGCGTCAAATTCTTTTCTTTTACTTTCCATCCACTGCGTCAAAGCATGGGGAGCTTGCACGAGTTTTTGCATTTCATTCATGGCTTTGATGTGGGCTTCGTCTCCCTGTTTAAACATTTCTTCGCCGTGTTTTCTACTTTGCTCGGCCATATCTTCAAAAGTTTCGGAATGAAATTTTTGATTACAGGCTCCGCCCAATTGTTTACAACTCATTGTTTTCATAATTCTAAGTTTTTATTGTTATCATTGAGGCTATCCCAGATTTACGTTAAACAGATGTCCCACCAAAGCGGTAAGCCCCATGGCTACCGTCCCCCAAAATGTAATGCGAAAGATTGCTCTGATTACACTTGACCCTCCTGTTTTGGCAGCCAGTGCTCCCAAAATGATTAGAAAGAATATGGCAGAACCATAGAGTGAATATTCCAAAATCTCTAAGGGCATCAAAAGCGTTACTAGAAAAGGAAGTAATCCTCCAAGGGTGAAGGCTACACCTGAAGCCAATGCCGCCTGTATGGGTCTGGCGCGACTGACTTCATTAATTCCCAGTTCGTCTCTGACATGTGCCCCCAAAGCGTCGTGCTCCGTTAGTTCCTCCGCCACCTTGAGGGCGGTGTTTTTTTTTAGACCTCTTTGCTCATAAATATCGGCCAATCTTTGTAATTCCAATTCTGGCATTTCCTTCAGTTCTTGCTTTTCACGTTCAATGTCTGCTGTTTCAACATCTGTTTGTGAACTTACGGAAACATACTCCCCTGCTGCCATTGACAAGGCTCCTGCCGTCAAGCCCGCCAATGTAGCTAGTAGGATGGGTTCTCTGAGTTCACTGGCAGTGGCAACACCCATTGCAATACTTGCAGTGGATAAAAGACCATCATTGGCACCGAGTACGGCCGCTCTGATCCAATTACTCCTATGAATAAAGTGTGGATTGAGATATTCCTTCAGCTTTTCTGATTCTTTTGTCATTGATTATAATAAAATTTGAACCCCATTATTAACGCCATCATAAGCTTAGATGGTGAAACTAAACCCGTTGAGCAAAGCCGTTGCGCCTATACAAAATGATGATTAAAGCCTTAGGCAAGTCATGGTAATAAGACTTAGTTTTGGGGTTGTTCTTAAGCTAAGATACCCATTCCTGTAAAGCAGAAAAAAAAGAATGGCTGTTTTTTTAGTACTTATTGAGCTACAAAACCTATTATTTTGGTCCCTTTTCAAGCTTTCGTTTTTCCTATTTAAACTCCTAAAACTTAAAATTAACCCATTGAGCCCAGTTCAAATGAGTCAACAGCAGTAAAAAGGATCAAAAATATTTTTGCAACAAAGGGAATAATTGTAGATTTGCACCCCTTTAAGGGATATATTAAAAATTATCATTGTGGATACACTTAGTTATAAGACCATTTCAGCCAATGCCAAAACTGTTGATAAGCAGTGGGTATTGGTCGATGCCGACAGCGTTCCCTTGGGAAGAGTTGCCTCTATTGTTGCAATTCACATCCGTGGAAAACACAAAACGAATTTCACCCCCCATGTTGACTGTGGCGATAACGTCATTGTAATCAACGCAGAGAAAGTAAGCCTGTCAGGAAACAAGTGGAAGCAAAAGCAGTACATCCGCCATACGGGATATCCTGGTGGACAAAGATCACTCAATGCAGAGCAGTTGAGCGCAAAAGGCCCAGAGCGTTTGATCGAAAACGCAGTAAGAGGGATGTTGCCCAAAAATAAATTGGGAGCCGCTTTATTTAGAAATCTAAAGGTATTTGTCGGCGACGAACACAGCCACGAAGCCCAGAAACCCAAGACCATTAATATTAAAGAACATATATAGATGGAAGTCATTCATACTATCGGTAGAAGAAAAACCTCTGTTGCCCGTCTTTATGTCTCCAAAGGAAAAGGAGCCATCACAGTCAACAAAAAGAATTACACCGATTTTTTTCCAACTGCCACATTACAATACAAAATCACCCAACCCCTAGCCTTGACTGAAAACGAAGGCAATTATGACCTAAAGGTAACCGTCAAAGGCGGAGGCTACAATGGTCAGGCGGAAGCGGTGCGACTTGCTATTTCCAGAGCCTTGTGTAAAATCGATGAGGAAAACAGAACGGTTCTAAAGCCCGAAGGCCTATTGACCCGTGATCCCAGAATGGTGGAACGCAAAAAATTCGGTCAGAAAAAAGCGAGGAAAAAGTATCAATTCTCTAAACGTTAATCGCGTTTTAGAGCTGATAAGTTCATTTATTTCATTAAAATCTGTTGCTTGAACCGCTAAGGCGGGAACCAGTTTAGCATCTAAATAAACCCAAAGGTTTATTGCTACTTTCAAGAGAACGTAAACTAAAACTATGGCACAAACCAACGTAAAAGACCTGCTTTCTGCAGGCGTCCATTTTGGACACCTTACCCGCAAATGGAATCCCAACATGGCTCCCTACATCTATATGGAGCGAAACGGGATTCACATCATCAGCCTCTACAAAACTGTGGCTAAAATCGAAGAAGCCTCAGAAGCTTTGAAAAAAATTGCTGCCTCTGGCAGAAAAATCCTCTTCGTCGCTACCAAAAAACAAGCCAAAGACATTGTCTCTAACTCGGCTCAAAAAGTCAAAATGCCCTACATTACCGAGCGCTGGCCCGGTGGAATGTTGACCAACTTCGTCACCATCCGAAAAGCTGTTAAAAAAATGGCCGCCATCGACCGAATGAAAAAAGACGGTACTTTTGAAACCCTTTCTAAAAAAGAGAGATTACAGGTTGACCGACTAAGAGCTAAATTGGAGAAAAACTTAGGCTCTATCAATGACATGACCCGCCTTCCCGGTGCCCTTTTTGTCGTCGACATCAAAAGAGAACACATCGCCATCAAAGAAGCCCAAAAGCTAAAAATTCCGATTTTTGCCATGGTGGACACCAACTCTGACCCTAGAGAGGTCGATTATGTTATTCCTGCCAATGACGATGCGACCAAGTCCATCGATAAAATCATGTCTTTAGTTGTTGACGCCATAGCAGAAGGTCTACAAGAGCGTAAAAACGAAAAAGAATCTCAAGAGCAAGCCGCTACCGAAGGGGCTGCGGAGACCGAAAAGAACGAAGTTGCTGCTGAAACTCCTGTTGCCAAAGCGGCAGAAGAAACTCCTGTCGTAGAAGAAGCTAAGGAGGAAACTGTTGTTGCACAAACCACAGAAGAAGCTCCCAAGGCCGAAGAATCAGAAGACAAAGCCGCTGATGCTGGTGGTGATAAAGAATAATTAACCATTATACATTGAGTATGAAAATTACAGCCGCAGAAGTTAATCAACTACGTAAATCAACCGGAGCGGGCATGATGGATTGCAAAAAAGCCTTGGTAGAAGCCGAAGGCGATTTTGACAAAGCCGTTGAAAATCTGAGAAAGAAAGGTCAAAAAGTAGCTGCCAATCGTGCCGATAGAGAATCCTCTGAAGGTGCCGCTTTGGCCAAAGTGAACGAAGATCACACTGCTGGTGTTTTGGTATCGGTGAATTGTGAAACCGACTTTGTCGCCAAAAATGACGCCTATCAACAACTGGCACATGCTTTGGCAGATCACGCCTTGCAATTTGATACCAAAGATGCTTTTCTGTCCAGTGAATTCCAAGGAATGACTGTAGCCGAAAAACTAACTGAACAAACTGGAGTCATCGGTGAAAAAATAGAAATCGGTGGATTCAGCAAACTCACTGCTCCCTATGTAGGTTCTTATATCCATGCAGGTAATAAAATCGCTACTTTGGTCGGTCTTTCGGGTATCGTTGACAATGCCGCAGAGATTTCCAAAAATGTAGCCATGCAAGCCGCTGCCATGAATCCCATAGCCCTCAATGAGGAAGGTGTTGATGCCAGTGTGGTTGAAAAAGAAATCGAGATCGCCAAAGACCAATTGCGTCAAGAAGGTAAGCCCGAGGCCATGTTGGACAATATCGCCAAAGGAAAAATCAAACGTTTCTTTAAAGACAATACCTTGGTCAATCAGGCCTATATCAAAGATGGTAAAATTTCTGTATCCGACTATGTTAAATCTGCTGATCCGGATTTAGTGGTAACTGGTTTTAAACGTGTTGCCTTGGGTTAGAAAGTATTCAAACCATAATAGAGAAAGCACTTCCGATGGAGGTGCTTTTTTTTGGAAAAAAAGTTAACTTGTGGGGTATGAAAACCCAAATCAAACGTTGCGCTTGGTGTGAAGGAGACGCCTTGTACGAACAATACCATGATCAGGAATGGGGACTTCCCATTTTTGACGACCTGAAATTGTTTGAATTTCTCACTTTAGAAACCTTTCAAGCTGGGCTGAGTTGGATTACGATATTGCGAAAAAGAGAAAATTTCAAAAAGGCTTTTGACCAATTTGATTTTGAAAAAATAGCGCACTTTGGAGAGGATAAAATAAACACTCTGTTAGGCAACGAAGGCATCATCAGGAACAAACAAAAAATTGTAGCAGCGGTTAACAACGCACAACGCTTTATCACAATTCGCGAAAAATACGGCACTTTTTCTCAATACATTTGGAATTTTGTAGAAGGAAAACCCTTACAAAACAGTTTCAAAACCCTAGAAGAAATTCCCGCGAAAACTCCCCTTTCGGAAAAAATCAGCAAAGATTTAAAACAAAATGGTTTTCAATTTGTTGGCCCCACAGTGGTTTACGCCCATATGCAAGCGACTGGAATGGTCAACGACCATTTGGTAAATTGCCATCGGTATGGGGAATTAAGCCATTAATCTAAAAAGGCAAGTCGTCATCCGGTCCGTCGGTAGCATCGTCTGCAGGTTCGAAGGCGGGCGGCGGAGGAATGGGAGGCATTTCTGAACTGGAGGTTTCTCCGACAGCTTCAATGCGCCAACCTTGGACCGAATTGAAATATTTGGTCTCTCCCTGAGGGTTTACCCATTCCCGACCCCTGAGGTTAATCCCAATTTTTACATTTTGCCCCATTTGAAATGCGTTGAGCAAATCGCATTTATCTTGGATAAACTCTACCAGAATATGCTGGGGATATTGTTCCTCTGTGGTAACCACCACCTCTCTTTTTCTAAAACCATTGTTGCCATAAGTTTTGGTTTCATCCAACCATTTTATTTTTCCCGTAACTTCCATAGTGCGATTTTTGATATTGAAGCAAATTTAAAAAAAGTTTTGTCTGGATGGGAGCGGAATGCTTTTCTTTTATTTACAGTATCTTAGCTTTATCTAATACTGCAGTAAGTTGCTGAGTTTCATCAAAAAAAACAAGAACAACAGTTGGCTTTTGGGAGCCTTTTTTATCGTTGCCTTGATTTTGTGGAACACAAATATTTTATTTCAAAACCTCAAAAAGGAGGAGCGCTCCAAAATGGAGTTGTGGGGCATGGCGCAACAGGAACTGATCGAAAACAGTACGGTCAACAACCTCACCTTTCATTTGGTCTTCCGACAAACTTGGATCAATCCCATGATACAAGTCGATGAAAATGGGAAAATCATCGGACATAAAAACATCGATTGGAATCCTGCCTTGGAGGACTCTTTGATAATTTATAAACAATTGGATAGGATCAAAAAGGAAAACCAACCGATTTTGATTCGTTATCAAGACAGTCTTTCGAACATCAATCAAAAGTTGTATTATGGAGATTCAGTACTGCTCAAAAAACTACAATATTATCCCTTAGCCTTACTACTGATCATTTTTCTTTTTGGAGCTGTATTGTATTTTGTTTTTAAAACCTCCAAAATATCCGAGCAAAATCGATTATGGGCAGCCATGGCCAAAGAAACCGCCCATCAAATTGGTACACCACTGTCCTCAATGATCGGTTGGGTTACCTTGCTCCAAGAAAACGGAAAAAGTGAGGCTTTGGACGAGATGGCAAAAGATATTGAACGGCTTCAAATCATCACAGATCGCTTTTCAAAGGTGGGTTCACTCCCGGAGTTGACCGCGGCCGATGTTGTGAGCGAAACCCAAAAAACTTTACAATATCTCAAAAGGCGAAGCTCAGATCTGATTGAATTCCACAGCGAACTTCCCAATAAGAAAATAATGCTGCCACTGAACACCCAACTCTTTAGTTGGACTCTGGAGAACTTGATCAAAAATGGCATTGATGCTATGAGAGGGAAAGGAAAGATAAGTCTAATACTTACGGAACAAACCCATGCAATCCATATCGAAATCAGTGACACAGGATCGGGAATCAAAAAGGAGCACTTCAAAAAGATTTTTAGCCCAGGGTTTACCTCCAAAAAACGTGGATGGGGTCTTGGACTTTCTTTGGCCAAAAGAATCATTGTAGATTACCACAAGGGTAAAATAAGCGTTAAATCCTCTGAATTGGACAAGGGAACGACCTTTGAAATCGTTTTAAAGAAGCACTAAATACAATCCTGAATTTTTTTTGCTACGGACTGGAACTCCTCGGGTGTGAGGCTTTGCTTATTTTGAAATGTCGCATCCTCCATGCTGTGGAGAGGAATCAAATGGACATGAACATGTGGCACTTCCAAGCCAATTACACTCATCCCTACCCTTTTGCAGGGAATGGCTTTTCGAACCGCCAAGGCCACTTTTCTGGAAAATTGCATCAAATGATTGTAGTCCTCCTCTGATAAGTCAAAGATTTTATCTACTTCTTTTTTGGTGACACAGAGGGTATGTCCCACCGCATTGGGATTGATGTCCAAAAAAGCATAGCACTTTTCGTCCTCGTAAACTTTATAGGAAGGTATTTCTCCCTTAATGATTTTTGAGAAAATCCCTGCCATCTTAGTCGCGACTGATGGAAAGAATTTCCAATTCAATGGTACCGTTGGGTACTGTAATCTGAGCCGTTTCTCCTTGCTTTTTTCCCAATAGGCCTTTTCCAATGGGAGAATCGACAGAGATCTTACCGGTTTTGAGATCGGCTTCGCTCTGTGCAACGAGTTTGTACTTCATTTTGGCACCATTACTCTTGTTTTTTACTTCAACCGTAGAGTGTACCAAAACTTTGGAGGTGTCGAGTTGGGATTCGTCAATGAGTCGAGCATTGGAGAGGGTGGCTTCCATTTTGGAAATTTGTAGTTCCAATAGCCCTTGGGCTTCCTTGGCAGCATCATACTCCGCATTCTCACTGAGGTCGCCTTTGTCACGAGCCTCTGCTATAGCTTGGGAAGCTTTGGGTCGTTCAACATCTTTGAGATGATTGAGCTCCTCCCTGAGTTTTTTCAAACCTTCTTCTGTGTAATAAGATACTTTACTCACTTTTTCGTTAATTTATAATGTCAAATGAAAACCATTTGCAAAAGACTAATATCAAAGATAAGGAATTGAGCGTTTTTGGTAAAACTTTCTTTTTTATATTCCCCTCGCTACTGCTGTTGGCTTTTTACAGTTGTGGAAAGGATAAAATTGAGCGAAACCCTTATTTGTCCTCAGTGAATTTCAATATTAATTTAAATTTGAACTTACCCCAATACGACAATTTGAGATATGCCGGCGGGGGGCTTAGCATTCGTCAAGGGGGAATCAATGGACTACTGGTTTTTAATCTCAACGGAAACGATTTTCTGGCCTGGGAAGCCACCTGCCCCAATCATGTCATCAAAGATTGTTCTCAGCTGTCAATTACGGGGGTTTTGGCAGAGTGTTCTTGTGAAGGCTTTGAGTACAGTTTGGCCACAGGCCAATTGCTCAACCCCGAAGAAAATACTGAGAATCCTTATCCCATGCTATTTTACAACCTAAGGCGTTCGGGCAATACAATCATCATTTCCAATTAAAACTCCATTTGATGAAAAAATTAATTTTAATGCTCTTCTTTGGAGCTTCTGTTTCCCTCCACAGCCAACTTTTAGAATTGGATTACCGTTCTCCCGTGAAAAAAGAAAGTTTACTCAAAGCAAGATTTCTTAAAATTTTTGTGGGCGGGATTAATACTTTGGGACATGTCGATCTGAGTAATGAAGTCATTAATATCAATTACAGTGGCTCAGGAGGTTTTGTCGGTGGAATATCGGTAGTGGGGACCTACACCCTGTTTTCCGGCAATAAAGACGATAAGAAGAACAACCTTTCCCATTTGCTGAATCCCCTTGGAGGGAGCAGCGGGAGTTTTTATTTTCAATTTTCCCTGAAAGAAAAAGAAAAAAGCAGCCTAAGGATCAATTCCCGTATGGGGCTCAAATTGATTCAGGGTATGCCACTCCGAGGGTTTGAAAGATCCTTTATAAGCAATTATGGAATGCTTGGGGGAGTCTATCAGCGATTACTTTTTGAAGACGCTCCCGAAAATCAGAGGATCGACTTTTGGATTTATCCCCACTTGATGGCGAGCCAAATGGGGAAAAATGACATTGAGCTTTTTTTTGACAATGGATTGGAAACCCTTAGTTATGGGTACGGATTGCAAACCGGTGTAGAGTTCAATCAAAAAATACGATTGATCTTCCTGGTCAATCAATTGGTCAATACCCTTAACCCTGAAACATTAGGGATTCCCGTACTTCGTTTTACACTGGCCTACCGCCTTTAGAATCTTAAACTGAGCCCCGCCAAAAAATTAAATCGAGCTTGAGGATAATATCCTGCCCCCTCAACCGTGCTTACCACCCCGGGGACAGAATAGTCGTCATCGAAAGTGTAGAAATACCCATTGGAAACATATTTTGTTCCCAAAAAGTTGTTTAGCAATAATGAAACATTGATCTCTTTAAACAGGCTTTTTGGAAGGATTCGATAATTGACATTTAAATCCGACACGGTATAAGCTTCCAACCTGGAAGTTTCGGAGTCAATATTCCCCATGAATTGCTCGCCTACGTGTTTGGTGAGCAAGGCAATTTTCCATTGGCTTGAAGGCTGAAAAGCGATGATATTCCCAGCCACCATAGCGGGAGAAAAAGAAAGGTGGGTATCGCCCAAATGGGTCAAAACCCCATCGCGTTGAAAATAAAAATCCTGATTACGATTACGACTGAGCGTAAGGTTGGGCTGCCAAGTCCAACGATTGGCAAGCGAAAAAGTCCCTTCTATTTCTATGCCCAATCGGCTGCTTTTTCCTACATTTTCTCTGATAGGGCTTCCCACATCATCCAATGCACCGGTGAGGGCCAATTGGTTGGTGTAGTCCATGAGATAGATGTTGACCAATAGGTTGGTTTTTTCTGTATTAAAACGCCACCCCAATTCATAATCGTTGAGTTCTTCAGGTTGGGGGTTTCCATTTTCAAAATCGGATCGGCTAGGCTCCCGATTTGCACGGGCAAATGAAACATAAAATTTGTTTTTAGGGTTATGGGTATAAACCATTCCAGCTTTGGGATTGAAAAACCCATAATTTTCGTCTATGCTGATGGGCTCCGGCCCTTTGAGATTTCCATTTGCACTATAGCTTATACTACGGTATTGCAAATCCAAATAGCCTGAAATACGGTCGTTAAATCGGTGATTGACTTTGGCAAAAATATTTCCTTCTTTTTTGTCGCCCTGATTTTCATAAAAGCGATGACCCGGCTGAACATCCGAAGCGTAATTTGCAAAGATCAGTTCTCCAAAATGATCCCCCACATAGCTGCTGAAGAGTGCTCCCAGATTCCATTCGGTATTTCCTTTTTGTTTATTGAGCGAAAAAGTCGCAACATAGTAATCATTATCCAGCCACTTTTGAATGATATTTTCGGTAGTATCTATGGTTGTCCCCCCGATATTGATGGGCTGTAGTCCCAAATAACTAAAATTATTGTCGGAAGAAAAATTGACATTTTGTTCGAACCATAAGTCTTTGTACTCTTCGTAATAACCGCGTCCATAGGTATAATTCAATCCCACCGACATACTGGTATAAGCATCGATTTTTTGATTCCAGTGGAGTTGGTAATGGTCTTGACGGTAATTGTCCACTTGGTTGTCATAGTGACCCTCTAAATTTCCGTTATCGTCATATATTTCTCCGGCAGGGTTGTATCTCCTCTTGGTGTTCAAAGTATTGGCATCCAAACCAAACCAAGATTGGTAGGTGATCTCATGCCCCCCAAAAGCAAGCGCCTTGATCAGGGTGTTTTCGTCTTGAAAAGCGGCTTGTAAAAAGTAGGATTTTAGATCGGAACTTGCTCGTTCAACATAACCGTCGGAAGTGATCTTTGACAACCTTCCCGAAATTTCGAAATGATCGTTGAGCAATCCGGTAGAGAATTTCAAGGTATGCTTCAAGGTATTGAAACTTCCCCCTGTATTGGCAATTTCGGCATAGGCATTTTGGGATACCTCATCGGTAAGCAAATTGATGCTGGCGCCGAAGGCCCCGGAACCATTGGTAGAAGTCCCTACCCCTCTTTGTATCTGCAAGGAGGATACGGAGGAGGTAAAATCGGGCATGTTCACCCAATAAACCCCTTGGCTTTCGGAATCATTGTAGGGAATCCCATTGATGGTCACATTGACACGGGTAGCATCGCTGCCCCGCACTCTAATTCCGGTATAACCGATTCCCGCTCCGGCATCACTGGTGGTGACCACCCCAGGCAGATAATTGAGCATGATGGGCAGGTCTTGTCCCAGGTTTCTGGAGGCCAGTTCCTCCTTGTCCACATTACTAAAGGAAAATGGCTGATCTTCATCGACTCGCAGTCCGGCCAGTTTGACCTCTTCTAATTGAATTTCTGGAATGCTGTCTTGGACAACAGTGGTTTGAGCAAGCGATGGCGTTAGAAAGATCATCGCTAAAAAGTTTAAGTAAATCGTTTTCATCCGAATAGTTTTATTCGAATAAAAGGGGTGATTATTCTTAGTGTTAAATGTTAATTAAAAATCCCTTGGCAGCATTACCCGCCCAGGTTCAATGGGTATGATCTCAGCCTGCCAATGGCAGGCACCCCTTCGAGATATGATGCAAAGATAGGTGAAGGAAGGAATAATAAAAAGCGAGTCTAAACTTTTTTTAATAATGGATCAATAGAGGCTATGGCTTTTTTCAATCGTGTGATTTGATCGCCTTCCAAGACAATATATTGTTCTCGAAGATCGTCCAAAGCCCTTTGGAAATGATCAAACATCAACTGACGATCATCTGGACGATCTCTTAAATCGTCTTTTTTCCAAGGGACATCGATTCCCGTTAGGAGATAGAGGTCATATTTAAATTTTTTGGAATACTCCATAATAGCAGGATCGCAATAACCGTCAAAGTGGGTTTCAGACCATACCTTTGTGACCACCACATTGGTGTCGCAGAATAAGAGCTTGTTGGCTTTGATCGCTTTCTGGTTTTCGCTTTCCAATTGTCCCTTTACAATAATAGGTAAATCCTCTATGGTGCAAACCGCTTGATGTTGATCCCATTTTTTTTGGAGGTAATCTCTGGCGTATTCCTCCACCCATTGGGTCTGATAGTGTTTGGCCAAAGCTTTGGCCAAGGTGGTTTTGCCTGTAGATTCAGGGCCGTAAAGTACTACCCTAAGGATAGGGGAGGTGACTTGTCTAAGATCTTTTTCCATGAACGATAGCCATAGATGGCAATAAGGGTAAAGATAATGTATTGAAAACTGGTCAGGGTAAGTCCCTTAAAGAAATAGAGGGGTATGGAGATGATATCCCCCACGATCCAAAAAAGCCAATGTTCTATCTTTCGCCGGGCCATCAAACCCATGCCCACAAAAAATATGGCGGTCGTGAAAGTATCCACATAAGCTGTCCAATCCTTCCATTTATCAAAAGCTTGATAAACCCAAAATACAAACAAAATACTTGCCACAAAAAGCAGCACAGCGGTTTTGACTTCTTTTTTGGATGTTGTAGTGATGGGGTGGACAATAACCTCCTCCTCTTTTTTTGACCAATAGTACCAGCCATAGACGCTCATCACAAAATAGTAAGCGTTGATGATCATGTCGCCCAATAAGGCCCATTTAAGCAATAGATAAACAAAAATGGCGGTGGAAATCATACCAGTGGGATAGACCCAAACGGTATTTTTTTTGGCATACCAAACACTGAGTAATCCAAAAAGGATTCCGATCAGTTCGAGGACAATGTCAATGGTGGCATAGCCACTGTACTGCCCGAATAAAAACTCAAAAATTGGGGACATAAGCGCTGCGGTCTCCTTTGATGATTTTCATGTTGAGCACTACCGAAGGTTCATTCTCAAAACTTTCCTTAACCGCTTTTTGAAGGGCAGACATCAAGGCGTCGTATTCCCCATAGACTTGGGTACTCATGGGGTTTTCCATAACCTTAAATCCCAGTGATCTGAGTTTAATGATAAAATTCTTGATGGCGATTTTATAATTGTCATTGAGGGGGAGTAGGGTCAATTCTACAGAAATTTTCATAGGTTTATTTTTTTGGCGTAGCCAAAGTGCCACAGTACGCCTTTTCGATGATAAAATTAAGAGAAAAATTGAGGGTTTTATCTGAAATTAAAACTTTTGCATGCCCTTGGGGGTCACCCCATTCAAAAGGGGCAACGATGAGTTGCTCTGAAAAAATGATTCCTTTCTTTTTCAGGGCTTTGTACAAAGCCTCCTTAGCCGTCCAAATCAGGGTAAGTTTTTCAATTATTCCCTCACCTTGGAGGGCAAAGCTTTCTTGATCATGTAAAAAACGAGTCGCGATGCGCTCAATCTTGGGTCTAAAAATTTCCAAGTCAATCCCTAGAGGTTTGTTCCCCAAAGCGATTCCGGCAAGGTTTTTCGTATGAGAAATGGAAAGCTGCTGACCCGATTCCAAAAGAGGAATACCGTAGGGGTCGTGATACAAAGTCTCAGGGGAAAGCCCCGCTTCCATAAGCAGCCTTCGGGAAGCCATAAACTGTTTTTGATGGGAGACGATCTTTCGGTTTTGGAATCTGATTTCGTCCGCTTTAGACAGTTTGAGGTTTTTTTTAAGTACCTCCAAAGGTTCTTCAATATGCCAGATCAAAATCTGGGTTTTCTCGTCAATATTGACCCTTTGTTTTAGTGGCATTTGATATTGAAATTAAAGTGCGTACTTTTGCTGAAAATTGACAATAAATATACAACTATGGGAACGAAAACAGCATCTACTTATTTGCCCTATAAAGTAAAGGACATGTCCTTGGCTGAATTTGGGAGAAGAGAAATACATCTGGCTGAAGCAGAAATGCCAGGCTTGATGGCTTTGAGAAAAGAATACGGTGAAAGTCAACCTCTGAAAGGAGCCCGGATCGCTGGATGTCTTCACATGACCATTCAAACGGCTGTGTTGATCGAAACACTAACTGCTTTAGGAGCCGAGGTAACTTGGAGTTCCTGTAATATTTTCTCAACCCAAGACCATGCTGCTGCTGCCATTGCCGCTGCAGGAATCCCTGTCTATGCATGGAAGGGAATGAATGAGGAAGAATTTGACTGGTGTATCGAGCAGACCCTGTTTTTTGGTGAAGAGCGCGAACCCCTCAATATGATACTAGACGACGGTGGAGACTTGACCAATTTGGTTTTGGATCACTATCCCGAGTTGGTGAAAAACATCAAAGGTTTGTCTGAAGAAACGACCACAGGTGTTCATCGTCTTTACGAAAGGATGAAAAATGGAACCCTACCCCTACCGGCGATCAACGTAAATGACTCGGTAACCAAGTCTAAATTCGACAACAAATACGGTTGTAAAGAAAGTGCCGTAGATGCCATCCGACGGGCCACTGACGTAATGTTGGCTGGGAAAAGAGTAGTCGTAGCTGGATATGGAGATGTAGGAAAAGGAACTGCCGCCTCTTTTCGAGGTGCAGGAGCGATCGTTACCGTTACCGAAATCGATCCTATTTGTGCACTGCAAGCCGCTATGGACGGCTATGAAGTGAAAAAATTGTCTAACGTCATCGCTAATGCTGATATCGTTATCACCGCTACGGGTAATAAAGACATTCTGAGAAAAGAATACTTTTTGGCGCTTAAGGACAAAGCCATCGTATGTAATATAGGACACTTTGATAACGAAATCGATATGGCATGGCTCAACGATAGTTATGGCCATACCAAGGTGGAGATCAAACCACAAGTTGACCTTTATACGCTTGAGGAAGGAAAAGAATTAATCGTTTTGGCAGAAGGCCGATTGGTCAATTTGGGTTGTGCTACAGGTCATCCCAGCTTTGTGATGAGTAATTCCTTTACCAACCAGACCTTGGCGCAAATCGAGTTGTGGAATCAGTCCGAAAAGTATGAGAATAAGGTTTATATGTTGCCCAAGCACTTGGATGAGAAGGTAGCCGCCCTTCATTTGGAGCATTTGGGAGTGGAGCTGGACGATCTATCGGAAGATCAAGCGTCCTATATAGGGGTGACGGTCAAAGGGCCTTTTAAACCAGAATATTATCGTTATTAGTTGGAGAAATTAATGACCAACAAAAAACCCGCCTATTGGCGGGTTTTTTATGAAGTCAACTTTCAATTAAGCTTCAAAAGGCTCAATAGAAACGTATGATTTGTTGTCTCTCTTTTTGGTGAATTTCACCAATCCATCCACTTTGGCATGAAGGGTGTGGTCTTTACCGAGGTAAACATTTTCTCCGGGATTGTGAGCCGTTCCACGTTGACGAACGATGATGTTACCCGCTCTGGCGGCTTGGCCACCAAAAATCTTAACGCCTAAGCGTTTCGATTCTGATTCTCTTCCGTTTTTGGAACTCCCTACTCCTTTTTTATGTGCCATTTTGTTATTTTTTTAGGGTGATTTTTATTGGTTTAAAGCGGCAATTAATTCTGCCTTTTTCAAGCTGGTATATCCGCTAATTCCTTTGTCCTTGGCAGCAGCTTTCAGCTCAGCCACGCTCATTTTGGAATAATCGACCTTAGCCGCCTTTGCGGGTGCTTTTTTGGCCGGTGCTGCTTTAGCAGCTTTGGGTTTGTCCTCCGCTTTGGCAGGCGCTTTTTTGGCGGCTGCGGCTTTAGCAGGGGTGGGTGCTTTTTCAGCTTTGGGTTTTGCAGCAGCAGGTTTGGCACCTGAGGCCACAATTTTTTCTACCATCAATTCCGTTAGGGCCTGACGGTGTCCGTTTTTTACACGGTATCCTTTACGTCGTTTTTTCTTAAAAACGATCACTTTGTCACCTTTGAGGTGACCCACGACTTTCGCTTCTACGGCTGCGCCGCTTATAGCCGGGGCGCCAACAGTCACTTTTTTTCCATCGTCAAGCAAATAGACTTTATCAAAGGAAACTTTGCTTCCTTCTTTGTCTTGCAAACGATGTACAAAAAGCTTTTGGTCTTTCGCAACTTTAAATTGCTGCCCTGCTATCTCTACAATTGCGTACATAGTTTATAATTTTGGATTGCAAAGATAGTTATTTTGACTTCAAAAACAAGTTTGAAAAATTTAATTTAGCGCATCAAATCAGGCCTAATCAAGGACTTGGTATAAATCTGTTCGACCCAAAAGAGGGTCTGGGGTGTAAATGATAATTTCTTATCATTTTAGGGCAGTGCCTTAAAATGTTTTAAATACCAGTGTACGGTTTTGTCAATTCCGATTTCGAAAGCGGTTTGGGGTTCCCAGTTCAGTTCTTTTTTGATTTTGGAAGCATCGATGGCATAGCGAAAATCGTGTCCCAAACGGTCGGTGACATAGTTGATCAGCTTGATGGAGTAGCCTTGGGGTCGCCCCAAGTAATTATCAGCAATGGCGATGAGTTGGTGGACAATGTCTATGTTTTTGATCTCGTTGTTCCCACCGATATTGTAGGTTTCTCCCAATTTGCCTTTTTGGAAAATCAAATCTATGGCTGCCACATGGTCTTGGACATAGAGCCAATCTCTTACATTTTTTCCATCACCATAAACGGGCAGTGCCCTTTCCTGAATGATATTTTGGATGAATAAGGGAATGAGTTTTTCGGGGTATTGATCGGGCCCATAGTTGTTGGAGCAGTTGGAGAGGACAACAGGCAGCCCGTAGGTGTGGAAATAGGCCCTTACAAAGTGATCTGAGGCGGCTTTGGAGGCGGAATAGGGTGATCGAGGATCATAGGCGGTCGTTTCGAGGAATTTACCTTCTGCGCCCAAGCTACCATATACCTCATCGGTGGAAATATGATAAAAAAGTTTGCCTTCAAAATTTCCCTCCCAAGCCCTTCGGGTAGTTTCCAACAGGGTGAGGGTGCCTATGACATTGGTTTGGGCAAAATTCAAGGGGTTTTTGATGGATTGATCGACGTGTGATTCTGCCGCAAGGTGGATGACTCCGTCAAAGTCGTATTGCGAAAAAAGCTTTTTGACCAGTGCCGTATCGGTGATGTCGCCCTCAACGAAGTGATAATGGGGTTGGGATGCTATGTCCTTTAATTTTTCGGTGTCTCCGGCATAGGTCAGGGCATCGAGATTGACGAATTGTGTATCTGGATATTGATTGACCATCCGTCGGACCAAATGTGATCCGATGAATCCAGCTCCCCCTGTGATTAAAATTGATTTTTTGTTCATCCTATTTTTTTGAGGCAGTCTTTTAGTGCCGATTCCCAAGCTTGTGGGTTCAAGTTAAAGTCCTTTTTTATTTTTTCACAACTTAGGACTGAATATTTAGGTCTTTTGGCTTTGGTGGGATAAGTGGCCGTATCCACCACATGAATTTTGCAATGGGTATTGATCTGTTGTTGAATGGCAAGCGCCAATCCATACCAAGTGGTCTGCCCACTGTTGGTATAATGATAGACTTTGACCCCGTCGAATGCGGGCTTTTGATCCAAAGCTTTGAGGGTTGCGGCGGCCAGGTCTATGGCATAAGTCGGGCTTCCCGTCTGATCGGCAACCACATTGATTTCGTCTTTGTTTTGCAACAAGGAAAAAATGGTTTTGACAAAGTTTTTGCCGTAAGGGCTAAATAACCACGAAGTACGAATGATCCAACCGTCAATCCCGGCGGATTGCATCAGGGCCTCACCCTCGGCTTTGGTCTTGCCATAAATCCCCAAAGGGCTGAGGGGGTCGTCCTCACCATAGGGGGTATTGGCCGAACCATCAAAGACATAGTCGGTGGAAAAATGAATGAGCTTAAATCCATAGGCTTTGGACAATTCACTAAGGGAATTGATGGCCGTAGCATTGAGTTGTTGTGCCTCTTCGGGCTGATCCTCAGCCTGATCCACTGCAGTGTAGGCCGCACAGTTGATTACTATATTTATAGATGTTGATTTAAAATATCGCTCCAATTGGTCTTGATCCAAAAGGTTGAATTCCGGCAGGTCTTTAAAAAGAATTTTAAAATTGGGGAAATGCGGAGCCCAATATTGGAAGGATTGCCCCAATTGGCCGTTGGCACCAATGACCAGGATCTTAGTCATAAAGCGGTGTATTGTAGTCAAACAAAGGGGCGGCTTCAAATGTGAGATGCTCCTGATCTTTTGAGGATAGGATTTGTCTTTCCGCAGGGATTCGCCAGTCGATTGCCAATTGAGGATCATCGAAGGCGATACTGGCCTCAGCAGCTTTATTGTAATGACTGTCCACTTTGTAGGTCAAAAGAGCGGTTTCGCTCAAACAGGCATAGCCGTGGGCAAAACCACGGGGAATAAAAAGCTGTTTTTGGTTTTCAGCACTCAATTGAACCGCCAGATGTTCACCAAAGTGGGGGGAACCCCTTCGGATGTCCACCACCACGTCTACCACACTTCCTTGCAATACGGAAACCAATTTGGATTGGGCGTGGGGTGGCATTTGATAATGCAAGCCTCTGATGACTCCATAAGAGGATTCGGCTAAATTATCCTGACAGAAGTCGAGGGTATGGCCTACCGCATCTTCCAACAGATCTTTTCGAAAGCTTTCCATGAACCAACCTCTTTCGTCCTCCAATTTTTTGGGTTGTATCAATAAAACTTCGGGAAGTGCTGAAGGAATAATGGTCATCTTTGACTTATTTTTGATAGCGATCCAAGAGGTATTGACCGTATTCGGTTTTTGATAAGTCTTGCGCCAAAGTGAGGAGTTGGTCGTGGCTGATCCATCCCTTTTGATAAGCGATTTCCTCCAAACAGCCTACTTTGAGTCCTTGTCGTTTTTCGACGGTATGGATGAATTGCCCGGCTTCAATCAGGGATTCGTGGGTTCCTGTATCGAGCCAAGCGAAACCCCTACCCAATATTTTTACCTGCAGTTTTTCGCTTTCGAGAAAAGCTTGGTTGACGGAGGTGATCTCCAGCTCGCCCCGGGCACTGGGTTTTACCCGCTTTGCAATTTCCACCACTTTATTGGGATAAAAATACAAGCCCACCACAGCTTTGTCGCTTTTGGGGTGCTTTGGTTTTTCCTCAATGGACAAGGCTTTTCCAGTCTCATCAAAATCAATAACACCATAGCGTTGTGGATCTTTGACGGTATAGCCGAAAACGGTGGCTTGATCCGATTGACGAACCGCTTCTTCCATCAAAACATTGAGTCCCTCGCCATAGAAAATGTTATCTCCCAATACCAAACAAACAGGGTCTTGACCAATAAATTCCTCGCCGATCAGAAAGGCTTCTGCAAGTCCATTAGGAGCCTTTTGCTCAGCATATTGGATTTGTATCCCGAATTGACTTCCGTCTTCCAAAAGGCGTTGATAGGCGGGTAAATCCGTCGGGGTGCTGATGAGTAAAACCTCATTGATCCCTGCTGACATCAATACCGAAAGGGGATAATAGACCATGGGTTTGTCATAGACAGGCAGTAACTGTTTGGAAACCCCTTTGGTTACGGGGTGCAATCGGGTTCCAGAACCACCGGCAAGAAGGATGCCTTTCATTTTTTTATTCCAGTTTTAAATTCAAATCCCTTGTTAGCCCCTATAAATACTGGGTTTTTCTTGTTTTCTAACATAGAATAACGTATCTTATATAGTCTAAGAGCTGTAAAAATAAGTCTTAGAAATTTATTAGAAAAAACGATAACATGATTTAACATATGTTAGATTTTATAAAAATAGAATTTGGCCTTTTATCGACTAAAAAAAGAAAGGTACGAATCTATATCTTTTTGCACCTTTCAAAGGGGAAAAAATTAATTTCCCCTCTTCCACTTTTTATTAATCCCAGTTTTTGGCAAGATAAAAATCAGCAGGTTAGTCCCAGATATATAGAGGCCAGTAATATTAATGAAAAACTTAAAATAGTTCGTTTTCAGATTCGAAAAATAGAAGATTTAGACCGAATTCGGGACAATAAATCATTTAAATTACTCATTAAGAAAATTTCTATTAATTACTTGTTAAACAATAATTTAAGAATCATAAGTGCTTTAGCAAATCAGATTAAAACTGCACCTTATAGAAAGAACAGAAAAACAGGTTCTATTGGACTTCGGCTTAATACGATTAAGCGCTATATTTATCTTTTAAAACTTGTAAAAGAGTATGAGATAGAAAAAAACACTTTACTTTTTATTGATCATTTTAAAATTCAGGATATCGATGCTTTTTCTTCTTACTTGCTCCATGAGAAATCTTATGGAGTGGGAACTGTAGGCA